>Ga0155195_127_pt2 | contig 66942 bp, 69 predicted proteins | sample RifCSPhighO2_02_FD_106163 | JGI IMG/M metagenome (GOLD analysis project Ga0155195, IMG submission 106163) | Alphaproteobacteria bacterium RIFCSPHIGHO2_02_FULL_46_13
GCTGCATCAAACGACCCGCGGATTTTTCAGGGAAGCTCAGACCCTCTTCAATCGCAATTCGTGTTTTGGCGGAGAGGCGGCGCAAAATTTCGCGTTGGAATTCTGTGTCGAGGGGAAGGATCAGGTCGAGCGCGTCATCACTTTCCAGATCCGAAATAATATGCGCGATCTGGTCGGCATCCATATCTTCCAGAACTTGACACCGCACATCTTCCTGCAAATTGGAAATGGCTTCGGCTTCGAAGTCGGAAGCAAAGCCAGCCATGAAGGCGCGACGTTCATCGCGGGTTACTTTTTCAAGAAGTTCGGCTTTGTCACTCGGGCTGAGATCAATCAGCATTTCATGGACGCGTTCCGAATTTTCCGCCTCTAAGGCCTCACAAATTTCGCGAATTTCTTCGTCTCGCAAACCCAGATAGTCGGTTGCAAGAGATTCTTCTTCGTGGTCTTCGGAAACAATGACGTTGTCGTCTTTTGTTTCGTTCGGATCTGGCAGGTTATGTTCGGTCATTTAGGGCCTCTTGTCAGTAGAAGAGGTTTGAAATTTAATTATCTGTATTACAAAAAAATCAAAAAAGATAGAGATTTTAGAATGGGTTAGGGAATTCTTCTGATTTATCTTCCTTTGGTCGAAAATTCTGCCTTCTTTAAGGTTTATGGGTTAGAATGGTTATATCAGAAGGAGAATGTATGACATATGGTCGCCACGTCCGCTCAGCCGAGCGCGGGAACGTACTTTTTCTGATTTTGATTGCTGTTGCCTTGTTTGCTACCTTATCTTATGCGGTCATTCAGTCTACAAGGTCTGGTGGAGCAGGTACATCTAAAGAAACCAGCACTGTAGATGTTGCCCAAATTTTAACAGTTTCCAATTCATATCGAACAACCGTTCAAAGAATGATGGTCGGTCAAGGGATGGATGGTGGTGATATTGTTGCAGTATCACCGTCGGCCTTCGGGGTTGTCTCTGCCCAATTGAATACACAAAATCTCTATCATCCGACTGGTGGTGCGATGCCGTATCCTATACCTCCGAAAAATTTGATGGATCCCGTTTATGATACAAACGTATGGTCAGTTAATTCGGAGAATGAAGTTAAAAATGTCGGAGCCACAACCGCCATACCTGACATAGATCATGTTGAACTCATTGCCTTTTTACCAGGTTTGAAAAAATCAGTGTGTGAGGCGATTAATGAAAAATTGGGAATTACAGGTGGGATGCCAGTCAGTTATGCCGATGTTACGATGAATGCCAGTTCTGATCCCCCTACATATATGGAGAATGGTGGCGCGGGAGTTATCGGAGGAACAGCCAGTGACAGCCAATTGACAGGAAAGTTAGAGGGATGTTTCCAAGTAAATGGTACTTCGGATTGGTATGCGTTCTATGCCGTGCTTGTCGGTCGATAAGAGGAACGTCATTTCCGGTAAGTTGGAATAAATCCACATAATTGGGGGCAATATAAATTAAGCGGGGAGGCTTGGTTGCCGGATTGGTTGATTGTTATATGCCCTAAATGGATATTACTTTGCAGATCCCAATGTGCCGTGCTTCCGTCTTTGAAATGGAATTGACCCGAGATATGACAGGGGGACGTCTCTGCCAGTTTTGCATGAGCATCACTCGCGGTCACAAGATTGGCAGTTTGAAAGAATTTTATAATATCTGGTTCTGTAAGGGCAAGGAAGTCTGCGCAATCTTTCGGATTATAATAGAGATCGTTTTTATCTTCCACACGGTCAAGAATTTTAACTTTCGTGACCTCTGCTAACTTAAAGGGACAAAGTGCGGGTTCGAATTCTTCTTCCTCCTGTGACGGAGGAACGCAGTTTGAAATAGTGATCTCTTCATTTCCACCTGCCTGTGCGGACTGATAAGTCAGTTCGCACAGGGCAAGTATGAATAACAGATAAGATCTTTTCATTTCATTTTACTGTCCGAATTTATGCGGGCTGTCTGCGCCGAACACTTGTGCGCCGACAGTTGAGACAGCGGTCACGTTGACAATACCACGGGTGGTTGCGGCGTTGGTGACGATTTGGGCTGTGTGGCGCATACCCAGAAGGATCGGGCCGATGGGGATACAGTCGGAGAGGACTTTGACCGCGTTATAGGTGATGTTTGCGGCATCCACATTCGGCATCACCAACAGGTTGGCAGAGCCTTTGAGGGTGGAATTCGGCATAATCATCTTACGGATTTCTTCGGACAAGGCCGCGTCTGCGTGCATTTCGCCGTCGATTTCCAGATCAGGTGCGCGGGTTTTAATGTCAAAATACGCATCGCGCATTTTAAACGCACTCTCGCCACGGTGTGATCCGAAATTGGAGTGGGAAATCAATGCAACTTTCGGAACGATCCCGAATTTGCGCATTTCTTCTGCCGCCAGCAAGGTCATTTCAGAAATTTGCGCGGCGGTTGGATCAGGGTTCACATGGGTGTCACAAATAAAGATCGGCCCGCGTGTCGGGTGGAGGAGGCATGGCATGGCTGCCGCGGCTTCAACACCTGCGCGCAAACCAATCACATCGGTGACGGTCATCAAATGGTCACGGTAGGCACCAATGACGCCACAGATCAGGCCGTCGGCCTCACCCTTGGCAACCAAGAGTGAACCGATAACGGTGGTATCAGTCCGCACAATGGTTTTCGCGTGGTCTGGGGTCACGCCATTGCGTTCCATGATTTTGTGATAGCTCTGCCAATAATCGGTATAGCGTTTATCGGATTCAGGATCGACCAGTTCGAAATCTTTGTCGATTTCCATGCGGAGGCGCATGCGTTTCAAACGTGTTTCAACAACATGGCGGCGACCGATCAAAATTGGTTTTGCCAATTGCTCATCGACCACGGTTTGCACTGCACGCATCACGCGTTCTTCTTCACCTTCGCAATAGACAATCTTTTTCGGATTATCGCGTGCCTTGGCAAACATCGGGCGCATCACCACGTCAGAGCGGTAGAAGAATTGAGTGAGTTTCGCGCGGTATGCATCCCAGTCGGTAATCGGGCGGGTTGCAACACCTGTTGCCATCGCGGATTTTGCAACCGCAATCGGCAGTTCGAAAATCAAACGTGGGTCGAATGGTTTCGGGATCATATAGTTTGGCCCGAATTCTAAATTCTCATCACCATAAATGGCGGCCACTTCGGCGGTGACTTCTTTGCGTGCCAGATCGGCAATCGCGCGGACACAGGCCATTTTCATTTCTTCGTTAATCGCCGTTGCACCAACATCCAATGCCCCACGGAAAATGTATGGGAAGCACAAGACGTTATTCACTTGGTTCGAGAAGTCAGAGCGACCGGTGCAGACGATGGCATCCGGTTTTACCTTAAGCGCTTCGTCAGGCATGATTTCAGGTGTTGGGTTGGCGAGCGCCATGATGAGAGGAGCATCCGCCATATCGGCAACCATTTCTGGTTTCAATGCGCCAGCGGCAGAGAGCCCCAAGAAAATATTCGCGCCTTTAATCGCGTCCGCCAATGTGCGGGCGGATGTTTCAACGGCGTAGACTTCCTTCTCAGGATCCATGCCTTCGTTACGGCCTTTATAGACAACGCCCGTGCGGTCACAGACGATAATATTTTCTTTCGGAAGGCCAAGTTGTACCAGCATATTGAGGCAAGCAATCGCCGCTGCGCCAGCACCTGATGCCACAAGTTTCACATCTTTGAATTCACGACCCGTGATTTTCAACCAGTTGAGAATAGCCGCGCCAGAAATAATCGCTGTTCCGTGTTGGTCATCATGGAACACAGGGATTTTCATGCGTTCACGGAGGGTGCGTTCAATTTCGAAACATTCAGGGGATTTAATATCCTCAAGGTTGATCCCGCCGAAAGAGGGTTCGAGCGAGGCGATAATTTCGATTAATTTTGCAGGGTCGGTTTCGTCAATTTCAATGTCAATGGAATCAATGTTGGCGAATTTTTTAAAGAGAACTGATTTCCCTTCCATCACTGGTTTCGATGCCAGTGCACCAATCGCGCCGAGACCCAGAACAGCCGTCCCGTTGGTAATGACCGCAACCACGTTTCCGCGGGAGGTATAGTCGAGGGCTTTTAAAGGGTCTTTTTCAATCTCTTCACATGCAAATGCCACTCCCGGGGAATAGGCCAGCGATAAATCGCGTTGGGTCATCATCGGCTTGGTCGGGACAATCGCAATCTTACCCGGGCGAGGGTACATATGGTATTCAAGTGCAGCTTCGCGCAAATTGTCTTTAGGTTTTTCGTCATGTGGAGGTTTGGTGGTCACGATATGCATTCCTTGAAAGATTCGGTCATTTAATTGAATGCGCCTAAATGACCAGAGAAATAACAGTTTTTCAAGGGGTTATTGTGATGTTGTGCAGCAAATAATATGCGATATGTAAGGGGAATTTAAAAGATTAAGAGCAGATGGTGCGGCCAAGAATACTCGAACTTCCATGGGTTGCCCCACAACGACCTCAACGTTGCGCGTCTACCAGTTTCGCCATGGCCGCACTCTTTAGATTACTGCTTAAAAACGAGGTGAGAGGTGATTATCAGATTGAAACAAGCTATGCAAGTATAAATTAATACTTATTTCAAAGAGGGCCATCGTCCAAGACGGTAATAATAGGTAAAAGCCCTTGATTATTCAGGTCTGTTAATCTTTGAAACTCTTTCGCAGTTTCATAATTTAAGGCGATTTCATGGCAATATTGCAGAATTGCCATCCGATCGTTGATCGTAAGCAAATGGTCAACAACAGGGCTTTGCCTTGCCATGGATGTTTTATTTAAAAGAAGCTTATCGGGCTGTGTTTCACCATTGAGTGAGAATTCAATCAAAAAAGCAGTGCCTTCGGTGACACCTTGCAGGCTCACGATATTAAAAACCTGTCCGTTGCTTAAAGGTAGATCCATAGCGGGGGTAATGTTTGTAATTTGATCACCATTTGCGGCGCTTGAAAAAGATTTTATATGTGTTGTTTTAGCTGTCATTTTTGACTCCCTATTTTCTATATAAATATAGGGAATTCCAAATTCTAGCAATGGATTATCTATTCAAAATAGCCTTGATGCTGCCTTTGACACCATATAAAGGTAGTTTATGCAATTTATCACCCAACCCACCCCTGTTGATTACGAAACCGCCGTTTCCGAGATGGAGCGGCGAGTGGCGGGGATTCGGGATGGGACGATGGACGAGGCGGTTTGGTTGTTGGAGCATCCGCCGCTTTATACGGCGGGGACATCTGCCAAGGCGGCAGACCTTTTGAATCCGCGTTTTCCGGTGTTTCAGACGGGACGGGGCGGGGAATATACCTATCATGGCCCCGGGCAACGCGTGGCTTATGTCATGCTTGACCTAAAAAAACGCCAAAGTGAGCCGGATATTAAAAAATATGTCTGGCAGTTAGAAGAATGGGTCATTCAAACCCTTGCCGAAATCGGGATTAAGGGCGAGCGTCGGGACGGGCGGGTTGGGATTTGGGTGGTTCAGGGAAACACCGAAAATAAAATCGCTGCCGTCGGTGTGCGGGTGCGGCATTGGGTCACCTATCATGGCCTCTCGATTAATGTAAATCCTGACCTATCTCATTTCTCGGGCATTGTGCCATGCGGAATTAAAGAATTCGGGGTTACGAAGATGACTGATCTGTGTTCAGATATAACCATGGAAAAAATTGATTCCATTTTATGTTCCAAATTTGGGGGCGTTTTTGAAAAATAGTTCTGGCAATATCCTGTTTCTGATTTTAATTGCAGTGGCATTATTTGCGACGCTTGGTTATGCCGTGACTCAATCCATGCGCAGTGGGGGGAATAACACCACACAAGAAACATCAACCATCAATGCGGCAGTTTTGAGCCAGTATACAGCCTCGCTTCGCTCAGCCATTCAGCGCATGACCACGGATAACCATGATATAAGAACTCTTGAGTTTAACAGGACTGAAGATTTTGCAACTTTGACATCGCCGGACGTAGGAGTTTTTCATCCGTCTGGCGGAGCCGTCATTTATCAAAACGCCCCATTTGCCTTGCTGGATACCCAAAGTGGCAACTCCACAGGAAAATGGGTTTTCACCATGAATTTCGAGGTAAAAGACATTGGCACTGACAGCGCGAGCAGTCTGGATGGAAATGACTTAATCGCCTTTATGGTTGGGGTTCGGAAAGAGGTTTGCGAACAGTTGGATAAAAAACTGGCGATCCCAACCAACCCAATTCCTAAAATCACCAGTCTGACTTATTCAAGCGATATGATCACCAATATCAACACCTATGACATGGATAATAATTATGTTTCTCCGACATCTGAATCTGTGATTGGCGCTGGGGCGGACGATGCGGCATTGGCAGGGAAATCCGAAGGGTGTTATTATGAGGCAACGGACAATACTTACGTTTATTACGGTGTTATTTCCGAGCGTTAAATTTGCCAATTGAAGCCATGAGTTTTTCTAAATCGGTTGCAAGGCGGTTGAAATTTTTATTTTTCTCGCCTGTTACTTCATCCTGAAATAATGCGCGGTTGATTTCCATTTGCAAACTATGTCGTCCCCATGCGGGTTGTCCGTAACGGTTGATAATTTCTGCGCCTTTATAAAGCTGGTTGATGACCACGCGGTAGCCCATGTCTTTGAGGGTCTCAACAATATGCGTTCTAAATTCAATGCCGCAACTGCGCCCGTCCAGATCCCCCAGAATAAAATCAGGTTGTAATTGCGGGAAGCTGTTCGCCACAACGTTCGACGGCATGGAATGGCAATTCAGATGATAGATCATGCCGAATTGTTCAAAAAGTGCGTTCGAGAAATGCCCCAATAAAGTGTGATAAGCGGTGTAATAGTTGGTAATCCTTAACCGTGTTTCATCATGGGTGAGGGAGCGGGAATAAATCGGTTCCCCCGCACGGATTAAACGCATCAGGACACCATGTCCGTGAACGGAGCGCCCTTTATCGGATGTTCCGTCAAGCCATGGTGTATCAAACAGTAATTGGTCGATATCGTCTGCCGTACGGTTGGTATCGACATAAGTGCGGGGGAAATTGGCTTTCACCACCACTCCGCCGATAGCGGTGGTCGGGGTGGTGAATAATTCATCCAGAAAGCGCTCTTCACATAATTCAAGGGCGTGTTTGGGGCAGGAAAAGCCGAAATTATCGGGGTATATTCTGCCGCTATGGGGCAGATCAACCAACACGGGGGCGGCTATGCCATTGTTGCCAATGGTATATTCACAAATATTCGGGTCGGATGATGGCGGGATTTTCATTGTGGTAACTTGTTTCTCTTGATTATTTTATATAAGGTGCAGAACAATATTACATTACAGGAATTCAAGTTATGCACGATATAAAAGCCCTTCGCGATAATCCAGCCGCTTTTGACGCCAATTGGGCGCGCCGTGGGTTGCCTCCGCAAACCCCCGCTATTTTAGAACTCGACGAAAAACTTCGTAAGTTGCAAACTGAGCTGCAAACTGCACAATCCCGCCGTAACGAAGCATCCAAGGAAATCGGTGCGGTGAAGTCGAAGGGTGGTGATGCGGCTGAATTAATGGCCGAAGTTGCCAATCTGAAAGACCGTATGGCGATTTTGGAAGAGCAAGAGCGCGAAGTTGCCGAAAAACTGAACGAAATTCTATCCGCTTTGCCAAACATGATTGCGGGTGATGTGCCGGACGGGGCAGATGAAAATGATAATGTCGAAATCCGCACCTTCGGCACACCTAAAAACCCGAATACCGAAGTGCCTGACCATGTGGCGATTGGGGAAGCTTTGGGATTGATGGATTTCGAGGGCGCAGCGAAAGTTGCGGGGGCGAGATTTTCTGTTAACAAAGGCGGTATCGCGAAACTGCACCGCGCGCTGGGTCAATTGATGCTCGATACCCATACGATGGAGCATGGCTATACCGAGATTGATCCGCCTTTATTGGTGAGTACCGATGTGATGTATGGCACGACCCAACTCCCGAAATTTCGTGATGACCAGTTCGAGACAACGGACGGTCGGTGGTTGATTCCAACGGCAGAAGTTGTGTTGACCAACCTTGTGCGCGACGAAATTCTGGAAGGGTTGGAAACACCTATCCGCATGACTGCCATGACTCCGTCCTTCAGGAAAGAGGCGGGTTCTGCGGGGAAAGACACACGCGGTATTATTCGCCAGCACCAATTTTATAAAGTCGAAATGGTGAGCATTACCCGTCCAGAGGATTCAGAGGCCGAACATCTCAGGATGCTCAACTGCGCCGAAAATATTTTGAAAAAACTGGAACTGCCGTTCCGTACCATTGTGCTATGTTCGGGCGATATGGGGTTTGCATCGCGCAAAACATACGACATCGAAGTATGGATTCCGTCCCAACAAAAATTCCGCGAAATTTCAAGCTGTTCAAACTGCGGCGATATTCAATCCCGCCGTATGAAAGCCCGTTTCAAACGCGCTGGGGCAAAGGATACCGAATTCGTTCATACCTTGAACGGTTCCGGCCTCGCAGTTGGTCGGACATTGGTGGCGGTCATGGAAAATTATTATGATCCTGCTGATGGCGGCATCTTCGTCCCTAAAGCTTTGCTCCCTTACATGGGTGGCGTGACGAAGATTGTGAAGGCGGCCTAATGCCACTTTATACCTTGAAACCAATGTCTGAGGCTCGGGTATTGATCGTCAATGATGACGGGATTGATGCGCGGGGGATTAAGGCTTTGGAAGAGGTGGCGCTGGGCATCTTTGCCGATGTGACGGTTGTCGCGCCGCTCCATGAGCATTCGGGTATGGGGCATGCCATATCGTATAAAAAGAATTTCAAAATTCATAAACGGGACGACACGCATTATGCTGTCGAAGGTACGCCCGCCGATTGCACCATTGTTGGGCTTAATCTGGTGATGAAAGATAATCCGCCTGATATTGTTCTTTCTGGTATCAATCATGGTGATAATGCGGGCAATGCCATTTTATATTCGGGGACTTTTGGTGGTGCGTTAGAGGCGGGGTTGGCAGGTATTCCAGCCATATCATTCAGCCAGTTGCGCCAGCCGGATGGTCACACGGATTTTACCATTGCCAAAAAATATTTGCCGCAGGTATTGGGCTTTTTGCAAGTTGCGCCATGGCCAGATCATGTGGTGATGAATGTCAATTTTCCACCTGTTGACAACCACATTCATCATCATCCGCATCATGTGCCATCTAAATCCCATCATCTTGTTGATGGGGTCGATGTCGAAGAGCAAGATCAGGGTGCGCAGCAATTAAGGCTGCGCCTTAAAAACAAAATTTTTGAAACGGGTCACGAACATGATTTAAGCGTTCTCTCCCGCGGCGGCGTCACCATCACCCCCGTTACCACCAACTGGACATGTCACGAGACGTTGAAACTATGGACAACCTAAACAAAAAACCAAAAACCAAATCGGCCTATTCCATCATGGTGCCTTTGGTGAAGCGATATATGAAGCCTTATGTGGGGCAGCTTTGTCTTGCGATGTTATTTATGTTGGTGGCGGCGGGGGCAACGGCTTTGTTTGCCAAGTTGTTACAGCCTGTGTTGGATAAGGCGATGATTGGGGTTCAGAATGATCCGGCCTCTGTGCATGTCATTCTTCCTTTGGGGGCAATGATTTTTCTGTCTTTTGCGGTGCGTGGAATTGCAACCTATTTACAATCCATCAAAATGAATAAGATCAGTCAATCAATTGTGGCTGATATTCAAAAGGATGTGTTTTCACATTTTATGACGCTCGATTTAAAATTCTTTCATAAATATCCAAGTGGTGAATTAGTGTCGCGCGTCACCAACGATGTGAACGTGATGCGTAGCGCGGTTGTGGATTCCCTGACGGGGGTGGGGAGCAATGTTCTGACCCTTGTATTCTTATTGGTTGTGATGGTGATGCAGGATTGGCGTTTATCACTGATCGCCCTCACTATATTTCCATTGGCATCAGGCCTTGTTGCGTATCTGGGGCGCAGGTTGCGTAAAGTGTCAAAATCCATTCAGGGCGAGACTGCAAACCTCATGGGTGTGTTAGGCCAAATTTTCCAAGGCATTCGCCAAGTCCAAGCATACGGCATGGAAGAGCGCGAAAAAGAACGCGCGGGCAATGCTGTTCTGTCTGTGCGTCATTTAAACATTAAAGCGGCGCGGATCAGCAATCTGTCGACACCGATCAATGAAACTTTGGTCGGTGCGGTGGTGTTTGGTGTGATTGTTTATGGCGGGTATCGTATTGCCGAAGGGCAACTGACCCCCGGGGGATTAATGTCCTTCATCGCGGCCTTTGCATTGGCGTATGAACCGATGAAGAAATTGGCGAAACTCAATAGCTCTCTTCAACTGGGCTTGGGGGCGGCGGAACGTGTGCAGGATATGATGTCCCAGCAGGCTGGCATCACTGATAAAGCGGACGCAAAGGAATTAGATTCAACCATTCCGAATATTCGTCTGCAGAATGTTGAATTTTCTTATGACGGTACGGATGAGACAAAAGCATTGAACAATGTGTCATTGGATATTGCCGCGGGGAAAGTCACGGCTCTGGTCGGGGCGTCGGGGTCGGGTAAGACAACTATTCTCTCGCTCCTTCTGCGGTTTTATGACCCGCAATCGGGGACGGTGACGATTGATGGAACGGATATTCGTGACCTGAGTATCTCCAGTTTACGTCGTCATATTGCTCTTGTCTCACAGGATATTACGATTTTCGATGATACGGTTGCGGGCAATATTGCCTATGGCCTTCCGAACGCCACACCTGAACAAATCCGCGATGCTGCGCGCGCCGCCGCCGCCGAAGATTTTATTTTAAAAATGCCGAATGGGTTTGATACCGAAGTCGGTGAAAACGGCGTGCGACTTTCAGGCGGGCAACGTCAACGTATATCCCTTGCTCGTGCCATCCTCCGTGATGCCCCGATTTTATTTCTGGATGAGGCCACATCCGCACTCGACAACGAATCCGAACGCATCATTCAACAGACATTAGACACCCTTCAAAAAGGCCGCACAACCTTGGTCATCGCACACCGCCTCTCCACCATCCAACATGCCGATAAAATCATCGTGATGGATAAGGGGCAGGTGGTTGAAGAAGGAACCCATGCTGACCTCTTACCAAAAGGCGGCGCCTACACCCGCATGCATAATGCGGCAGTTGTGGGGTAGGGTAGGATGAAATCCTTCATACTCAAAACTTTTCTATTATGTGTCGGAGTATATTTTGTTTTATTGATCCTGATATTTTTCGGTCAACGCTCTCTCATGTATTTTCCGCAGCCCGCATTGTCAGCAGAGGTTGCTAAATCAATTTTACCAAAGGCACAGATGGTCAATGTCGTCACCGCCGATGGTACGCATTTGCAGGCCTATTTTATACCCCCGAAAGATGCCAAGAAGCCTATTATTCTGGCGTTTCATGGCAACGGGGCATTGGGGTTATATTTAGCCCCTAACTTTGCGGAAGCGGTGGAAAAGGGGTATGGCCTGTTGCTGGCAGAATATCGTGGATATAGTAGCAACGAAGGTAGTCCAACCGAAGCGGGGTTATATCAGGACGCCGATGCGTATCTGGCATATTTGAAATCACAATACCCGAATACAAACATCATTGCCTATGGACAGTCATTGGGGAGTGGGGTGGCTGTTGATCTTGTTGCCAGAAACCCTCAATCATTCATTGGTCTGGTTTTAGAAGTCCCTTTTGATTCCGCAGTGAATGTTGCGGATAAACATTACCCATATATCTTATTTAAAAAACGGATCATGCGTGACCAATATCTGTCAGATAAAAAAATCAGCTCAATTGCCATTCCCAAATTATTTTTGCTGGCTGGCCAAGATGAAGTCGTAGGGCTGAATAGTGGTTTAAACCTGTTTGAAACCGCCATCCCCCCTAAATCAGTCAAAGTATATGATGAGGCAGGTCATATGAATGTTTTTCAATATGGGGCTGGAAAGGATTTAATGGGTTTTCTGGAAGGGTTTGATAAGCGGTAAATCAATAAATAAAAACCCCGCTTCGGCGGGTTTTTTTATGGGCGAATTTGGGATGTGGGTGATTTGAGTTTAAATGGCTCCCTGAGCAGGATTCGAACCTGCGACCAATCGATTAACAGTCGATTGCTCTACCGCTGAGCTATCAGGGAACGTATTTAACGCGGTGGTTCGCTTTTCTATTTTTTATCGGGTGGTTTGTCAACCGACTTTTTTAAAAAACTTACCTTTATTCTATATCTACTTCTATTTCCCTCACCCAACCCTCTCCCGAGGGGAGAGGGCTTAGGAGGAAGACTGGAGGCACGAGCCGGAATCGAACCGGCGTGCAAGCTTTTGCAGAGCTCTGCCTAACCACTCGGCCATCGCGCCATCCAGTGTGTGGGGGATTTAGCATTTTTCTCCATGGAAATCTAGTGAAAATTCCTGTAAAGCTATTTTCTGGTTAAAATTCCCAATTTGAGGATACTGAACACATGACCCATCAAGATTTTGAAAAAGCCCGCGAGAATATGGTTTTGTCGCAATTACAGCCGTCCGGCATCGTGTCGGAGCGTGTGATGGCGGCCTATCAGGCTGTTCCGCGTGAAATGTTCGTGCCGAACGCCCTGCGCGGTGTGAGTTATCTGGATGATGATATCCAGTTGGGCGGCGGACGCGTGGTCATGGAGCCATTGTTGCATGCGTTAATGGTGCAGGATGCGGATTTACGGGACGGAGACAACTGCCTTGATATCGGTGGTGCAACGGGCTATTCCGCTGCGATTCTGGCGCAATTGACAGGTCATGTTGTGGCATTGGAGCAAGAAGAAAAATTGTTACAGGATGCAAGCAACCATTGGAAAACATTGGCTCTGTCCGACAAAATCAATGCCATCGTCGGCGAGCATGTCGGCGGATATATGGCGGGTGAGCCATATAAAGCCATTTTTATCAACGGCGCAGTGGCCAGCATTTCAAACGTCTTATTGTCCCAGTTGGCGGAGGACGGTGTTTTATATGCTGTTTTAATGCCTGAGGACGCTTTGATCGGGAAGGTGGTTGCTGTGCGTCGTGATGAGCATGGGCATATCAGCCAAACAATTCTGGGCGAGGGGGTGACTTCGTACGTTCCCGGCTTTGGCCCTAAAAACAGCTTTACTTTCTAAAACTTAACTATATTTTGGAAAATAGAGGCTAAAAATACGAAAATGGGTGTGGATAGACACCCCCCACCCATTAAATCGTGCTTTGACAATATGTTAGCATTCGGACAAACTGCACTGTCTGAAGACTTTTAAGGAAACCATTTGAATGTCCGGCAATAAACCTGAGCAGGAACCTTCGATAGAAGAAATTCTCGCATCCATCCGTCAAATCATTTCGGATGATGATGACGCACGTCCTGTCGGAGACATCGAACTTCCTGCCGATGAAAAATTCGATATCCCAACTTATCAACCTGAAGCCCCGAAAGAAGAACCGAAGCGCGAATCTTTTGCCGAAGTTCTGGAACTCACAAACGAAGTCGGCGGCGACGAAAAGGTTTTTGATCTATCAGACGATAAATTTGATATTCCACTTTCAGAACCAATCGTTGAGAAAGATACCTCGCGCGATTCTGATCTTGATATATCTTTTAAAGAAGAACCTACGCGTAAGGGAATGGATATGTCTGGTGGACAAACTGATATTGATGCATTGTTTTCTGCGCCCGCTGCCGAGGCAACAACCGAGGCTTTCTCTCGCCTTTTAGGAAATATTCCGGTTGAGCGTGAAGAAAATAAACGTCTCTACGCCGATGGTCGTATTACATTAGAAGACATCACCAAAGATTTATTGCGTCCGATGTTGCGTCAGTGGGTTGATGATCATCTGCCGTCTATGGTCGAACGCTTGGTCGAGAAAGAGCTCGAGAAACTCGCGCGCCAAGCTAGGGATTAGTTCCTTAGAATAATGAATGTTTTCCAGAGAAAAAATCCTCCCAAAGTAAATAATGGGTTTTCGCTTGCCAAATCGGATCAGTTTGGAGGCGTTTTACTTCTTATCCTTATTGCTGTTGCTCTTTTTGCTGCTCTTACTTATGCAATAACAAGTAGCTCAAGAGGAGGGGGGAACGATCAAGCCAAAAGCGATGAAATGCAAGCGGCTTATGGTGAAATTCTGAATGTCGTGGCGGGAATGCGCGGAGCCTTTCAAAGAATGGCAATATCTGGTGTCGACATGGATGATGGTATTAATGCCAGATATCCTTATAATTTGGCAGTAACAACAAGCGCAGGATATTTCTTCGATAACTCAAAATGCCCAACTGCGGGAACAGACAATAGTTGCAAACTCTATCACCCTCAGGGGGGGAGTTTAAGTTTCTACAATTTTTTAAAACTGCATCCTAATTTGGGGGATACTCCTGATAATCCGTCTGCCAATTTTCTCGGCAAAGGTTGGTGGGGGGATGTCGGGGGATCTTATGATCCCGGTGGAACTGCTTCTTATGATTATATTTACAGCATTAGGGTGAAGAAGCCATTCTGTGATTTCATCAATAAAAAATTAGGGATTTCTTCTGTCGATGCGACTGCCGCGAGCGGGATTGGTTTTCAATATCAATTGAGCGGGAGTGGGGGATCGGGAAGTGTGGCCGGTCTTGCCGGACAGTATCATGCCCCTCATCTGAAGGGTAAGGATATGGGGTGTTTTAAAACTACTGCTGATGGTGGAAAATACTTTTTTATAGCTTTAATTTATCTGAGATGATTTATCTGTTAAAGGGTTTGTTCTTGAAAAAATTTTTGAAATATTTGTTTTTTGTCTTCCTTTTTTTGGGAACATTGGTCGGGCTGTATGCTTGCCTGATTGAGCCATTCCGACTTGTCGTGACGGATTACACGGTGAAAACATCCAAATGGAATTCGGACAAACCCCTTAAAATTATTCTTCTGACCGATCTTCATTCCATTTCCCCGTGGATGACACCAAGCCATACGCAGGACATTGTCGATAAAGCCAATTCGCTTGACCCGGATGTGATTTTATTGCTTGGGGATTATGTGGGTGATACGCCTTTCGGCAAGCAGATCAATCCAGATGAAGGTGTGGCACCTTTGAAAAATCTAAAGTCAAAATGCGGGACATTTGCCGTTCTTGGAAATCATGATTTCTTCGGCCCTTTAGGCTGGCCACAAGCTCTCAAAAGAACAGGGATTCCTGTGCTGAGAAATGCCGCTAAAAAAATTGATTGTGATGGGCAATCTTTCTGGGTGGCGGGGTTGGATGAATTATGGTGGGGACATTCGGACATCACAAAAACACTTGCCCAAGTGAAAGACAAAAATTCTGTGATTTTGGCGATGCATAACCCTGACTCATATCCCCTGACCCCTGAAAGTGTTGCTTTAAGCGTTGCTGGGCATACGCATGGCGGGCAGATCAGATTTCCGTTTATCGGATCGGTGCCAGCAGTTGTTCCGTCAAAATATGGATCACGATATGATCGTGGTCATTTTATAGAAGATGGCAAGGATTTGGTTGTCTCAAGCGGGCTGGGGATGACGGGTATTCCTTTGAGATTTCTATGTCCCCCCGAGATTACGGTTGTAACCTTGTCCCGCGAATGAGTGACATTTTCTTCCTCTGAATTCAGCGAGATCAATATCGCGGATGATATTGCAAATTGTTGCTCTGGATGTGTCGCACCGTGTATAAAAACGGCTGGCTGCAAGGGCTTTCTTTTCCTCGGCGGTCATTTGTTTATAGACCGCCTCAAACGCGGCTTGCATCCCGCGCCGTGCATCTTCAGTATAGCGTGTGTCTTCGGCAAGGATGTGTGTTGTGCGTTCAAGTATGAAATCGACTTGGTCGCCGAGTTTGTCTTCTCTCATCTGTCTGAACAGAATCAGGCATATATCACTCATGCTGTTTGAAAGGGCATGGGCAAGATGTGTGCCCTCGTCAACATGGAGTGGGGGAAGAGAAATATTCGAGTGTCGCGGTTCGGCGCATTTGAGAAGCTCGGTGACAACATTTAAAGCGTGCCCGTATCGCATCATACCAATCTTATCCTCACGCTGGCGCAGGATGCCATAGGCGTGAATACGCACACTCAACCCGATCAAATCAGACAGTTCATCATAGGCATGACGATTATGGCGCGAGACGCCTTCGCAGAGGGAGCAAAATGTAGGTAGGGAATGGCTGACGCACTGCGTGAATAATCCAAGATTGGTATTGATCTCGTCAGGGAGTTTTTTGGCAAGGGTATGGACATCGACCAAAGTGGCCTGCCAGCCACGCATTGTTTCCACAAAGGATTTAACCATTTTGCCAACATGGCTGCCGGTAACATATTTATCTAATGGGGTTGGGGCGGGGGCTTTTGCGACTGCGGCAGTCCCAAAAGGCCCTTTGGCGGCACATTTACGCATAAATTTATAAACTCCCTGTATGTTTTTTTAAAAGTTATTGTGAAAAAAACCTTATGTCAACGCCCTAAAACTTGCTCTCCACAGTATATAACGCTATGAAAGAGAAGGATTTTTAAACTAGGAAGAAATAATGCTCGATAAGACTTTTGACCACTCCATCATTGAAAAGCACCATTACCAAAAATGGGAAGATTCAGGACTGTTTGCCGCTCACCCGAAAAGTGATGCCAAAGGGTACTGCATCATGATGCCTCCGCCAAATGTGACGGGGACGTTGCATATGGGGCATGCGTTTACCATGACGCTTCAGGACGTATTGATCCGTTATCACCGTATGCGCCAGCAAGATGCGTTGTGGATGCCGGGGACAGACCACGCAGGGATCGCAACCCAGATGGTTGTCGAACGTCAATTGGCGGCAGATGGCAATAACATGACTCGCCGCGATATGGGGCGTGAGGCGTTTCTTGAAAAAGTTTGGCAGTGGAAAGAATATTCGGGCGGAACAATTACGTCACAATTGCGTCGCCTCGGCACCACACCTGATTGGGAACGTGAACGCTTTACCATGGATGAAGGTCTGTCCAATGCTGTCCGCAAAGTGTTTATTGATCTGTATAAAGAAGGTTTGATTTACAAAGATAAACGTCTGGTCAACTGGGACCCGAAATTACAAACCGCAGTTTCAGACCTCGAAGTCGAACACCGCGAAATCAAAGGCAAGATGTACACTGTCCGTTATCCGTTGGAAGATGGCAGCGGGTCGATTAGCATTGCAACGACACGTCCTGAAACAATCCTTGCCGACGGTGCGATTGCCGTTCACCCTGATGATGAACGCTATACCGACCTCGTTGGTAAATTTGCGGTTGTGCCTGTTTGTAACCGTATCATTCCGATTGTGGCTGATGAGTACGTTAAATCTGATTTCGGGTCGGGTGCGGTTAAGATTACCGCCGCTCACGACTTTAACGACTTTGAAGTTTACAAACGTCATAAGGATAAAGGCATTCCGCTCATCAACCTGATGACCGCAGACGGGCACATGAACGAGAATTGCCCCAAAGATTATCAAGGTCTTGATCGTTTCGATGCGCGTAAGAAAATCATCGGTGATCTCGAAGAACTGGAATATCTGGAAAAAGTTGTCGATCACGTTCACCAAGTGCCATATGGCGACCGTTCTGGTGTGCCGATTGAACCTTACTTGACTGACCAATGGTATTGTAATGCCAGCGTTTTGGCGAAGCCTGCGTTGGAAGCCGTTCGTTCGGGCAAGACAGAGTTTGTTCCGAAGAACTGGGAAAATACATTCTTTGATTGGCTCGAGAATATTCAACCATGGTGCATTTCGCGTCAATTGTGGTGGGGGCATCAAATCCCTGCGTGGTATGACGAAGACGGTACGGTCTATGTCGCCGACAACGAAGCCGAGGCACAGGCGCAAGCAGGTGCAGGGGTTAAATTGAAACGGGATGAGGACGTGTTGGATACATGGTTCTCCTCTGCGCTCTGGCCGTTCTCGACACTTGGTTGGCCGAATAAAACACCTGAGTTGGATAAATATTATCCGGGTGATGTGTTGGTCACTGGCTTTGACATTATTTTCTTCTGGGTTGCGCGGATGATGATGATGGGTATTCATTTCATGGGCGAAGTACCGTTCAAGAAAGTATATATCCACGCATTGGTGCGCGATGCCAAAGGGCAAAAAATGTCCAAATCAAAAGGCAACGTCATCGACCCGTTAGAGATCATTGAAAAATACGGCGCAGACGCGCTTCGTTTCTGTATGACCGCTATGGCGGCACAGGGCAGGGACGTCAAACTGTCCGAAGAACGGATTGAAGGGTACAGAAATTTCGCAACCAAATTGTGGAACGCCACACGTTATTGCGAAATGAATGGCTGTAACCCGAATTTCGATTTCACGCCGGACCAAGCAACCGAAACCGTCAATAAATGGATCATCGGTGAATTGCTCAATACTAAAAAAGGCATTGAACAACATCTGGAAGATTTCCGTTTCAATGATGCCGCCAATACGATTTATCAATTTGTATGGGGAACTTTCTGTGACTGGTATCTGGAATTCACCAAACCATTGCTCGGTGAAGGGAATACCAATGATGCCCTGAAACAGGAAACACGCGATACAATCGGTTGGGTGCTGGATCAAATTCTGGTCTTGCTCAACCCGTTTATGCCGTTCATTACCGAAGAATTGTATGAAAGCATTGCGGTGCGTCCGAAAGATGCATTGTTGATGGGGCAAAAATGGCCTGACTATGCGCCAGAGCTTTATCAAGCCTCATCAGCCGATGAAATCAATTGGTTGATCCGCACGGTCACGGAAATTCGTTCTGTCCGCTCAGACATGAATGTTCCTGCCGCCGCAAAAGTCCGCATGTTGGTTAAAGATGCGTCAGAGGTTACTGTTGCGCGCCTTAAAACCTATGACGAGATTTTGCGTCGTATGGCACGTTTGGAATCGGTGACGATTTCAAATGACGTTCCGAAAGGATCTATTCAAACGGTGGTTGATGAAGCAACACTTGTTCTGCCGATCGCTGAAATTATCGATCTGGATAAGGAACGTGAACGCCTGAACAAAGAAATCGGTAAGCTCGCGGCCAATATTGAGAAGATTGACCAAAAACTGGCCGATGAAAAATTCGTGGCTAATGCTCCGGCAGAAATCATCGCGGAACAAAAATCCCGCCGTGCCGAAAACGAAGCCATGATGACTAAATTTTCAACTGCGCTGAAACAGTTGAGTGCGGCGTAAGACAAGGGGATTGATGTGGGGCAAAAAATTTACATCAATCTTCCTGTTACGGATTTAGAAGTCTCAAAGGCTTTTTATGCGCAACTCGGCTATGGCTTTAATCCGCTTTATACCAATGATGTGGCAGCGTGCATGGTTGTATCAGATGACATTCATGTGATGTTGTTGACCAAGCCATTCTTCGCCACATTTACGCAGAAGGAAATTGCCGATACTCAAAAATCGGCGCAGGTCATGCTTTGCCTTGGCAAGGATAACCGCGAAGAAGTTGATATGCTGGTTGATAAAGCAATTGCCGCAGGGGCGAAAATCGAACGCCCCATCAACGATCATGGTTTTATGTACGAGCGAAGCTTTAATGACCCTGATGGAAATATCTGGGAAATTATGTGGCTGGACGAAGACGCTTATAAGACTTTAAAATCTAAATCCTAAACCTCTATCGTTTCACCAATTTCTGGTAATAATAACGTCTTTCCTGTTTCGTCGAAAAGTTGGCGCGTTTTGGCGATGTCGATTTTGATGGGGGCGAAGGTGTTGTAATGCAAACCAATGATGGTGTGCGTGCCGACGAGTTCCGCGCAACGGACGGCATCGCGGGCGCCCATGGTGAAATTGTCGCCGATGGGGAGTAATGCGAATTCGATTTCTTCTGTTTCGCCGATCAATTTCATGTCGTAGGTGAGCGCGGTGTCGCCTGAATAATAAAAGCTGGTGCGGCTACCTGTCGGTGTCACAACAAACCCGCCCGGGTTGCCGCCATAGCGACCATCGGGCATGGAGGAGGAGTGGACGGCGTTGACGTATTTAACCTTACCAAAGTCAAAGGCGAACGCTCCGCCCAAATTCATGCCGTGGCCATTTTCAATTCCTTTTTCTTTGAACCATGAGATGATTTCATAGTTGGAAATCAATTTTGCACCTGTGCGTTTGGCTATCGCCTCGACATCCAGAATGTGATCTTCATGCCCGTGGGAGATCAGGATAAAATCAGCCTGAATGGTTGAAATATCAATGTGTTCTGCGGCGGGGTTTCCGGTGATAAAAGGGTCGAACAGGAGGTTGATCCCGCCAACATCTACGGAAAAGCAGGAATGTCCATAATAAGTGACTTTCATTTTTATTCGCCCTTTCTTTTAAATATGGTAGCTCTAGATAATAGATGCTTACTTAAAACTGTCCAGCTTTTTACAAAGGAAATTATACATCATGAAGTTATATTATACATCAGGTGCATGCTCATTTGCCGTTCACGCGCTGTTGAATGAATGTGGTGCAGAATACGAAACCCAACGCGTGGAAATGAGCGCGGGCGATAACAAGAAACCTGAATTTTTGAAACTCAATTCACGCGGACAAGTTCCTGTTCTGGTGGATGGTGATACCGTCCTTCGCGAAGGGGCTGCCATTCTGATGTATGTTGCAGACAAATTCAAATCGCCGATGATCCCGCAATCCGGTGCAGAACGCCAAGCGGCTTTGGAATGGATGATGTTCTGTAATTCAACATTACACCCAGCTTACAGTGCTTGTTTCTTCATCGCCCGTCAGACAATTGACGCCAGTGCAAAAGAAGCAATCATGAATGCCGCCGCCGCTCGCGTTCAGATGTTGTGGGATGATGTGGAACTTCAACTTGGCAAAACAGCTTATATCGCTGGAGCAAATATCACTGTTGCGGATTTGATGTTATGCACGATGGCAAATTGGTTGTCGGCAACACAGCCTAAATTCGGCCCGAAAACAATTGCACTGATTAAAAAGGTGACAGCTCGTCCAGCATTCCAAGCGGCGTTGGCTACGGAAGAAGTCACTTACAAAGCTGCTGCTTAATTAAATTAAGATGCTCTGCCAAAATCACGACGTATGTCGTAGGCGGCAGGGTTGTCGCGCATCACCATTCCAGCCCAGATCATAAAGGCCATCATTTCGTCCAAGGTCTGGGTTGGTTTTTTGAGTGTTTTCACAGGCATGCGTGATGCAAATTTATTGGCCTGAACAGCTGCGATCCTTGCGGATACTGCGCCGTCATCTTTTAATTCCAACAAACGTGTTTCAATGGCTGAACGAAGGCTGTCATGAACGTCCCATGCCACTTCGGTCATCGGGTCTTGTGCGCCTTTTTCAACCAATAATTTTCCAAGAGATTCTTTGGCCGCACAATATTGTTTATAAAGAGAGGCCAGAACAGAGTCGAGCGAAGCGTAGAGGGAGATTAACTCCCATTGCTTTGATTCAGGAATCGAGTTCATTTCTTCCGGATGTGTATATTCCAGACGAGAGATCATCGCGTTCATGAGTTCAGAGAGTGAGGCTTCCTGTGACATTTTTTTGTTCTACCTAGTTTCTATACAATACATACTGTAAATATATGAAAAACTGGTTAATGTGAGGGAATCCGCGGCTTAGGCCGGATTTAAAAATCGCCGCCCTTTTGGAAAAGGCGGCGATTCGTATAATTTTCAGTCCGGATAGCGGTCTTATTCAAGGCCGATAGCGGCTTTATAAAGTTCCAGCAATTCTTCTTCTTCGCGACGTTTTTCAACTTCCATTTTGCGAAGTTTCAGGATTTTACGCATGGTTTTGACGTCAAACCCGACACCTTTGGCTTCGGCATAAATATCCTTAATATCATCGGCCAAGCCTTTTTTTTCTTCTTCAAGGCGTTCAACACGGTCAAGGAAACTTTTGAGGCGTTTGCCAGCAACACCACCAACATCAATTGTGTCGTCATCTTTTTCTACAGCAGAAGGCATCATTTACTCCGTGGTTTTTTAAAATAATGGCACACCCTAACCAATGGGCAGGGGGTGCGCAAGTCATTAATTATAACTATCTTTTTGCGTTGGAAGAGACTGACCAGCGTTCAACAACAAGGCCGACATCATTATTGCTTTTAGGGGCAACACGACCGATCTGGATTTGAACGAGCAGGCTTTGGCTCTGTGTGGTCACTGATTTATCAACGGTTTCCATGTCCATATTATAAAAAGAGGTCATCAATGGAATTTGAACAAGCCAATGGTAAGTGTCAGAGATCGCACCATCCTTAATAACCGTGCCTTCTTCGCTGGAAACGGCTTGGAGCCTTAAAGAGTTGCTGGAAAGAATTGCAACCATATTCGTTTTTTGAAGATAGTCCTGATACTCCTGTAACGCATAGGGCGTGAAGGAAGGGGATATTTTCTTGAAATCATTTTCATATGTTTTGACATTAATTGTCATCGCTTGCGACACGATTTCTGTTGCCCATTCGATAATTTGTTTTTCGCTGCGGTGGGGCTTTGACAAATTGTTGGCATCTTCGACAACTGCGCCGTTTGACCCGTAAATACCCATCAGTTTGTTTTGTGAGTTGCCAGTGTTGGCATCCGGTGTGGTTGGAAACGGGGCTTGTAGAGTGACTTCAGGGGGAGGGCCTTTTTGCTCTTCCTTTTTTCCACCAAACAATTTATCCAAAAAACCTTCTGAATGGGCTGAAGGGGATACTACAAAAGCAGTTATTGCGACTGTCGCAATAACCGACATTGATATTCTTTTTATCATTTTCTTTGGTTGGCCTGTCTGAAGAGGTTCGGTACGATCTTTTTGATTGTACCAATTGTACGGCCAAATTCCATTACATTTTCTAATCGTCTGTCTAAAAAAGCTTGGGTAATTATATTTTCCTCTGATTCATCGCCGATCCAGACCATATTCGTGCCCATTAAAATGGATGATAACAGGGCGCGTTTTGTCTGGCGGTTATAATCCGTTGCCGTATCTCCCGCCCAGTTCCAGATGCAGTCAGATGTGCGCCACAAGACGCGCTGTCCCTGAATAACATGGGATGGAATGGTCCAGAATGCCATGGCGGCCTTCACTGCACCCTTGTTATTTTCCAGAATTTCGTTGCGGGAGAGGATAGCTAAGCGGACTTTATCCTTGCTGCGAAGAGTATCTGTAGGAAGCTTTGCCAATTTTTCCATCATTTTGCGGTCGGCATAATCTGAAAAATGCGCGACAACATCAACAATCCCGTTCGGGAAAATGCCGGATTTCATTTCATCCTGCGCTTTGCATTCCGCAGCCGCTTTTTCAACAATACCCCATGTCCAGCCGGAGTCTTCAACATGTGGAAGGGTCGCCAATAAAATCTGGTCACGCAGTGTTGTTATCTGGTCTTTCATGAAATCTCCTTGAGGTTGATAAAACTGTATCAAAAAAGCTTAGGTTTTGAAAAGAAATCGTTATACTGCACTGCACGGGATCGAAAGTGGTAAAATTTTTATGGTCAAAGACAAAGAAACAAAACCAAAAGCAGATAAAGGTAAACTGACGCAACGCGTAAAACGTTACGGTCAGGTTTCAACCGCTATGGCGGGACTGGCCACTAAGGTCGCGGGGGAGAAAGTCTTCGGCGCTAAAATCGACCGTGAAAAACATGCGGCTGATCTGCTCATGCGGCTCGGGAATTTAAAGGGGCCGTTGATGAAAGTCGGTCAAATTCTGGCAACCATCCCCGAAGCCTTACCTCCCGAATATGCCGAAGCGTTCCAGCAGTTACAATCGAATGCCCCCCCCATGGGGTGGGCTTTTGTTCGCCGCCGGATGCGGGCGGAACTCGGGGCGGATTGGGAATCAAAATTCAAATCATTCGGGCATGAAGCCGCCGCCGCCGCAAGTTTAGGGCAGGTGCATAAAGCCACTTTACCGGATGGGCGTGAAGTTGCCTGTAAATTGCAATATCCCGATATGGTGTCGGCCATCTCGGCTGACCTCTCTCAATTGAAAATGATGTTCTCTCTCTACGAGTCATTTGATAAATCCATCATCACTAAAAATATCCATGATGAACTGAAAGACCGCCTCTACGAAGAACTGGACTACACGCTGGAGGCCAAGCGCACAGCATTGTACGGAGAGCTGTTAAAGGACGAGGAGATGGTGAGTGTTGCCTCCGTCGTGCCCGAGCTTTCAACCGCGCGCTTGCTCACCTCCACATGGATGGACGGCGCAAAAATCATGTCGTTCAGGGACGAAAAGGTTGCCGACCGAAATACCATCGCTATGAATATGTTCCGCGCATGGTATGTGCCGCTTTATTATTACGGCATCATTCATGGTGACCCGCATATGGGGAATTATTCTGTGCGCAAAGATTTGGGGATCAACTTGCTCGACTTCGGATGCGTGCGCGTTTTCCGCGGGGAATTTGTTGAAGGCGTTATCAATCTTTATCGCTCCATCCGTGATGATGACATTGACCTTGCGGTACATGCATTTGATACATGGGGCTTTAAAAATCTGAACAAAGAACAAATCGAAACATTGCTGATTTGGGCGCGGTTTTTATATGGTCCGCTTTTAGATGACAAAAAACGCGTGATCGGGCAAACCAGCCAAGGTGTCTATGGTCGCGAAACCGCCCGCAAAGTGCATGAACGTTTAAAAGAAGTCGGCGGCGGCATTACCATCCCGCGCGAATTTGTCTTCATGGACCGTGCGGCCTTGGGGTTGGGGTCTGTCTTTATCCATCTGCAAGCCGAAATCAATTGGCACAGGTTATTCGAAGATATGATCGCCGATTTTGACGTCAACGCCTTGAAAAACCGCCAAAAAACCGTTCTGGATCAATTCGGCCTCATATAATGGTTGACGCAGGGCAACATCTGAGTTATATCCCTCACACGCTCCAGTTACCTAAGAGTTACCAAGCATACAGCGATAGTCACTTCATATTGATCGCGGGATGGAGCAGCCCGGTAGCTCGTCAGGCTCATAACCTGAAGGTCGTCAGTTCAAATCTGGCTCCCGCAACCAATAAAATCAATTAGTTAGCCGCTTTCGAGCGGCTTTAATTTTTTATCAGGGCTACTCTGGGGATACCATTCGCACGAATAGGTAGTCTTGTATCTCAGCCGATAAATGCCCATCCCACCCCTCCGCCGTACCCAAATCATCTCGGTGTAAACACGCATCTAGCCGAGCAACAAAATATCGAATTTTAAGATCAAATTGTTATTGTCGATATTTTTGTGCCGTATGTATTCTTCTATGTATATTTTTTGCAATAATGATTGTCATGCAGGGGATTCTCATTATCATGATTTTCTGTTAAAATAGAAAAAAGTTAAATAAAATCAAAATATTAACCCATCCAAGATGCCATGAAGAAAATTGATGAAAAAATGCTAGAGAATGATATTAAGGCTATGCTGATTGAACATCTTCGGCATAAGCAGGTTATTTCTAGTAACTCGGTTCTGATAAATGAATTTAATATTGATGGTTTCACTAATCGCGCTGATCTTGTGATTGCAGAAGATGACGGCCTGTTTGCGTATGAAATTAAAAGTGAATCTGATACTCTTCAGCGCTTAGAAAAACAGGTCGAAAAATATTCCCAATTCTTCGACAAAGTGATAGTTGTCGCAGCTACAAAACATATTCCTAATGTCCTTAGTATAGTTTCCTCTGACATAGCTGTTTGGGAAGTTACGCCGTCAGGTTTTAAGGTTCTGCAGAGAGGGCGTGCAAGCAAATCTCAAGAGAGGGAAAATCTTTTGAGAATATTGAATGTTAAAGAGCTTAAGAGGCTGGCTGTCAATTCTGGCCGCATACCAGATGCTATACGGAGAAGCTTTTTAGAGGCTGTTCTATCAGATATTTCATATGCCCAGCTTCGCAAAGCTGTAATAGAAGCTCTTCGGGAGAGGTATTATAATTCGTCTATGAGCTTTTGGCAGATTGCAAGTGATTGCGTTAAGCCTTGCCACATCACCGAATTAAGCCCTTATCTTGCCCAAAGAAGACGAATTAAGATGTTGGAGCAAGAACAAAAGGCTTTCTGGGATCGCTGGCATGACGAAATAAAAAGAATGCCAGATGATCCAATGCTAATAGATTTATTGGGTCAAACTGAAGAATCTTTATTTGGTGAAATCCCCGATAGCGTAAGAGCTATACTTTCTAGGTAGATTTTAGTCTACCCAATCATCATCCGTATCAATTTTTGTTCCGGTCGCCAAGTTGTAATGCAACTGACGGTGAAGATGTATATTAATACGCACAGCGGTAGCATGGCGAGCGTTAGTGATATGGTTCGTTTTTGATGCGGCTTCAATCTCTTTTGCCCCCCAAACGTCAAGACCACTTTCCCATGCGGGATCAGACACAAGAGCTTTCGCTGCCTTTCTAAAAGCTGCGTTTCTCTTTTTCTCGTCCTTTGTATCTTCCTTGCTTATTTTTTCCCTGGAAATTTTCCAAAAATCTTTAAGCGGATAATCAATTCTCGGCGATCCAGACCATCCGGAGTCGGTTGTTTCAGCTCTAACACTTCCTCTATCGCTGTAAATCATATCTGCAAGTGGACATAAAGAATCTACCATTTGATAAAATTGGCGCTCATATATTGGCTTGTCGGCGACCCCTTCAATCCCCGAGAATTCAGAAGGGAATGTTGTTGATGATACTATAAATGTGGCATTTGGAATTAACCTAACCATACCATTAACAAATCCTGATACAGATGCTGCGTAAGTCAATAAGTCTGCCTGCGCTCTTTGGCCACTTCTGCCGTAGTCTATAATGACATAAAGATCTTCAATTTCTTTTGCGGCCAATACTTGTAGGACTGTATTCCAGACCTGAATATTATCTTCATTAAATCTAACTGCAATTCCTCTGTCTAACTCTAGGAAAGCATCTATTTGCGCGGCCAGCTGCGAAGGCTCTTCTAGCTGAAGACAAGGAATTACCTGCTCATGCTGCTCGACAAAGTCACACCAGTTTTTATAGCCTGATGCTGGGTTCTTTAAAGATATTAGTTGATGATGTACGGGCTTCTTTTCATGATCGGGTAAGGTACTTTTTTCTGAATAGTAAACGCTGCAAATGTCTGCAATCCAGGGACGATTACCAAACGCCTTCTCAATTCTTTCTATTGACTTTGAGAGATTAAGGGCATTTTGCCATCCTCTTAGCATGATAATAGGTAAGAGGGCATCCTTATCTTTATTTGACAAATTTTCTAGCGCGGCCATTTCTGAAGGTCGCACTGCGATTAGTGGTAGGTAGCTATATGTTGAAATATCTACGAGCAAATTCTTATACCTTATGCTTATCTGCCAAGACGAATGTTTAGGGCAGTGGTTGATACACCTAATTCAGTAGCAATTTTATCAACTCTTTCTTCAATATCATCATTCCTATACTGCTTTAATTTTTCTTCTATAATTTCCCAGGGCATTAAAATATCGGCGGCAAGTCTATTAGCTTCAGCCTCTCTTTTGTCTGTGAGCTGAGAGCGATAAAGCACATTATCTTGAATGCCACTACCTATCTCACTCCTGTGCAGAAAATAATGCGCTAATTCATGAGCCAATGTAAATCTTTGCCTATTTTTGTGTTCATGTCTATTCACGCGAATGATAAAACCAGCATTAGCTTCTTCATCAGGCTTTATCTCACCAGAAATGCCGACAGGTAATGTTGCACTTTTGACGATCAGACCCAATTCCGCTCCTAATTCGCCAAGGCGCATAGGTTGCTCAAGCTGATACCTCTTTATCAGCTGTTTTGTAGTTTCATCTAATTGGTTCCATTCACGCGAAAACATACAAAATTCCTAAACCTTACGCATTGGTATCACCATTTTGTGGGCTAGATAAGCCAACATCCGGATAAACTAATCTCTCAACAGTATCTTTTAAGTATTCTCTCAGTTCTCCGCCTTCTTTGAGCTGACGTTTAACCTCTTCTTCAGCGCGTCGAGCGGCATTTGCTTTTATTTCCTGGTAGCCGAAAACAGCTAAAGCGCCGAGCACAACGCTGCCTAGTGCAAACATCACACCTAATACAGTGAGTAAGATGACAACTAAATCTGTGTATTCCATATCAATTTTTGCCTCTAAGCCCGATGACAGAGTGACTTTTGCAACTTGAAAAACGCATATTATCGCTCCGACTAAAATCCCTAAACCAAAAATTCCAAATGCGGATGGCCATCGTATATCCACGATTTGGGGTTTTTCCTTCGCCATATCAAACCTTCCATCTTTATCTTATATTAAGGGAGGAAATATATAAACAGAAAATCGATTAAATAGTATGTAATATCAATATGTTTCTGTGGTGCTTTTATCTCATAATTTAGCACATAAGTGTGATCATTTATTGTAATGGTTTGTATAACCGAGATTCTATGGGGGAGCGTTGTATTATAATATAGAAAATAAAAAACGAATTGTGTGTTATCGGGCTCACTCGTTTAGCTGAATACATCCGTATGTCCCAGGCACCCTCGATAAGGAAGGATCACCGTTATATTCCTGTGCAGCCTCTAGGCAGGTCTGTCGATCGTCAGCATAGCCGGTGAATATTGCCAGATAATCGTTGCCGTTTTTTACAAAGGCATAGTCAGGGGATGACCCCACACGATTTTTTGATAGAAATTCTATCAATTCTTTGCTTGTGATAATTTTAGATTGCGAGGTTTGCGACATTAACGGTTTGACCCAAACGCTAACCATAACGATCATAAAAATTATCGAAAAAATATGTACTGTGCTTTTAAAGATGCTTTCGATCTTCATGGTTATGCTCTTTTTAATACTGATAGCTTGAACAATTCATCACATCTGCATCCCATCGGCATTGTGTATGAATAGGTTTGTTTACCTGTTGTTGATTATAAGAGTTTTGGTAGGCTTGCTGTTGCTGATTATAATTTTGGAATGTTGATCCCATCGCTTGCCACATGGCTGCCTCTGATTGTAGTTGCTGAAAATGCTGCTGATCTAGTTGACTAATTATTGCCCTCTGGTGGTCTTCCCATTTCTTAACAAGGTATTGAATTACATTTTCTAGACTGGAAGCTGCTTCTCCTCCTGTGATTTTTTCGTGTAAATATTTTGTGTAAATATTATTACGAAGATCAGTGGATTCTTGTGCGATAGGCGCAAATGACCTGACGTAGTAATCAGGGTTATTTTTTATTTTTTCTTGCCCTCGATCTCGACAGTTTCTTGAGGTTTCTATCAATTGGGACATAACTTGCTTGTCGCTCATCCTTATATAATCTGGGTTGGCTTTTGTCTTTGTCGGATTATCGGATTTCGATACAAACAGTATCTTTTTCAATCTTGGTTGAGTATCCCAGACCGCATTATTACAAGTTTCGATTTCTGCGCCGATATTGCTTAATGTTGCTTCCATAGAATTATATGTTCTTTGCGCCGCTGTTGGTGCATTTGAGATTGAGGCGCATGAGCTGATAAGAAAACACAACATGGCCAAAGAAGAAACTCTTATGTATTTGATCATTATTAAATCTCCCAAAATAAAAAAGTCACCAGCAGGGCTTCTGGTGACTGGGAGTTTAGAAGTCGCTATAAGACGACCGCGACGGTCTTTAACCGTTAGGTCTGGACATACACCGTCGCCTCCCAGCCATAACTGAGAAGCGACGTGTTGACGGACACATCATCCGCTTATAGAGAGGTTCTAAAGCCCCAGACCAGCCCTGACTGATCTGCAATCACTTTAGAACAATATGAATTTATAAGAAAGGCCTGATTTTCTTGTTTAAAACCGTTTTACGGTGCAGTTTGAACCTTCTTAGGGTGTGATATGTTTGGTTATATCCCAAAACGCCGCCATAAGAATTCTTTCTGAGATTTAAAAATTACAGTATCATGCGCCGATACCAGCCTGGCAGATTGGGGTAATGTGCTTTCAAAAAGCTCATAATAATGGCTCTATCAGTCGGGGGCATATCCTCATAAAGTAACTTTTTGAGGCTTTCGATTTTGTCATGATATGCCTTACCGCTCCATCTGTATATGAACTCCTGTTTCCCATTTTTCGAGTTTATCAAGTGTCGGGGTTTGTAGGCACGTTCAATATGACCGCTTTTCACAAGTTGTAGTAGGGAAGATGTTGGTTTGATGTCCCTGCCAAGTTCTACTTTTAGGTGCACTGTGATTGCCCGTGAAGAAAACCACTTTCGGGAATTCGCGGTTAGCAACAGCATGATTGATCCTTTGACGGATAAAAGGCGTTTCTCATTTTGCTGGGTCATGGTTTGTCTTCCATATTAACTGGTTAGTACTTTCGCAAAAAGCGAAATTCTTCAGCGGAGTGTGAAGAAGCCAGAAGATGCCCAATAGTTTTTGAGCATCTTCGATATATTTGAGCTTCTTCGAAGGTGCTCAAAATAGGGAAGATGGCCACAGATTTGTGTTGGGCACATTTGGAGCATCTTTGACTACCTTTATTCATAGGAGCACATAGCCTCCAGCAGGTCTTCCTCCCCCACAGGTATAAAATCTGCATTGGAAGAAGAAGACTCCCACAACCAGCCGCCGCCGAATCCGATCTTCCGCGTTCTGATGCCTAACTCCTTTTGAGCACGCCGGATTGTGCTCCAGGAAAAACCCGCGTTTTCTGCTGAAGACTTAATCTCATTAACCGCAACCGGCCCTGAGCGTAGTTCTTCGCGCAAAAAATCACACGCTGCCATTCGCCCTGTATTTCGTGATTCTGGGTCACGCTCAGCCCGAGCCAGAATGTCCGCAGCCGTTCCAGAAATCGTATCCCCCCATTCGATGGAGGTTGCCTGAATATCACCTTCAATCTCTGTATTAGCCAGAGAAAACGTAAAGCCTCCTCCATCAAGCCCGAGGTTGCTTTTTACACGACAAAAGACACGCTCTCCTGTTTCTGCATCTCGAATGTTTGCGAAAGCAAGGCGAGCAACAGCACCAAAAGCTAGAGACCCTGTAAACCGATCCAAAGGTGCACGACCGCTTGTATTTTTGCTGAAGTGCGTTATGCCCCAAAGTGCTATTCCAAGTTCTTCAGCAAGATTGACCAAAGGTGCAAGCCCGCGACGGGTTTCAGAGTTTTTGTGACTGTCTCCGACGACCGCTTGCGTAATTGGATCGACGATCAACAAAGCCGGACGCAATTTTCGGAGCGGTTCGATTAGCGCAAGAATGTCAGTTGCAGGATCAAAAGCCCTTTTGTGACCATCAGCTTTTACATCGCCGATGAAATGACAGTTTTGCCGATCAGCACCGGCAGCGATCAGTCGAGGTAAAAGCGTATCACGCACGCCATCTTCACCACTCCAAATCGCAATCGGTGCTTTTATCGCCCGCACTCCATCCGGCCATGTTCCACCAGCTGAAATAGTTGCGGCAAGTTTGAGTGCAACCGTTGTTTTAGCCGTACCAGCTGGCCCTCCATGCAAATGTAACTTGCCACGAGCAATGTATCCATCCCAAAGCCAGTTAATTTTTTCTGGAATAAGGCTCGCCGCAGAAATGAGATCAATATGCACTGAACTCCCGTTGTTTTCATCTGCGACAGCTCGTCTTGCTGACTCTATCGTTTGTATAATTTCAGTTTCATCGAAACCGGACGCGATCATGCCTGACAATATTGTGCGAATATCGTTTTCTGTACGTCCTTCCCGCAACAATTGGCATGCTGATGAGAAGGCTGTACTGTTGCGCGATCCCTCTTTGGCGTCTAAAGCCGCACTCAATGGCTGATGGTGAGGCTGAAAATCACCGCGTGTTTTTGCTTTATCTTTTTTGCGGGGAGGATCGTTTACAAGTCGTAATAAATCAGGAGGTGCTTCTGCAATCGTAGCTTTGGGATCAATCCATGAATAAATAGTGCCCGATAGGTGGCGGGAACCTGCGCTCACGACATAGCCGCCTTCAGCCTTACAATCGACTTTCGGCAAAATTGGTCGTGATTTTATTGATGCACCTTCGGGGAGTTGAAAAAACATATGACGGCCGCGTCCTGTCCTGCACGTCAATGTTTCTGGCAAAATAGGGCAAGATTTTACCAGTGCTTCCTCACCCTCTAATCCGTCGATGTCAATGACGAAAACTTTAGACAGAGAACCTGTGGCAATCCCGATATTAAAATGTTCACGACTAGAGACTAACTCAATAAATCGACCAAGATCACATGTTGCGTCTTTCAATCCGTTTTGTGTTGCAGGATGTTTTCCCTGTCTGTTACAGGTTGATTTTCCGCATGTACAGTTTCCATCTTTTATGCCGTATAGTGGAAAAATATAAAACCCTCTAGCAAGCAACCCTTGTGCAGCATCACCATGAGCCAATTCAAAATGAGAAATTGGATCAGACATAGCGCATCCCTTCCTGTCCGATCCAAACGAAAAAAAGGCCATTCTTAGTTGGTGTTTGCGGAATTGTATTGGTGCAGATAATTTGACTACCGTCCGGCATGAGCGCGATAGGCATATCAAGTACTGCCATATACTGAAATTTTCTTCTATGAGCTACTGTCAGCACCTCAGAGTAACATTCTTCAGTAAACTTCATAAACTCACGCCAGATGGCTTGAAATGCAGAAAGTCTATTTTTTTCATCAATGCGAATATGTTGGAAACCAATATATTTCCGAATGTGCTTATGAATTTCTGTGCCGGATAGATGCTCAGGCTGAAGCAAAATGTTTTCTTTCAACTCGAACTGTTTTCTAGTATAGTATGACATAGCAAATATCTTTCTATGAGGTGTTGGCGCACCTCATTTTTCATTTGTTGAATATTATTGAATTTGAAGGCGGCTTTCGACAAAAGTGAGTAAATCGCTTTCACGGTATTTGACCAAACGTCCTATTTTACAAAATGGTAGAGGGTATCTTTTGGTGCTTCTCCAAACTGATAATGTGCCCGGCTCTAGCCCCAAAAAATCTGCGGCTTCTTTTTCGCTATATAGCGTCTCTTTAATTCTGCTCAATGCACACCTCCTGCATAACGGGTTATCTTCTTCCGTTTATACAGGTGAATCTCAGTTAAAACAAATTAAGTTATTGATTTTAAATGATAAAATAGAATGCGTAATATGCGTTCTATTTTTCTAGATTTTGTTTGAAATCCTTAAGTGCATCCTTTGCAATTTTGACGTTCTGCATTTTAAATCCACATACTTTGCAGGATTCTTCATAAAGAAAAATATAAAGCCCGTTATCAGTTGAGGTGGGTTTCTTGTCGAAATATTTTATGTAAGTGCGGATGAGGTCTTGGGAAAATTTATAACGGGTATCTTGATTGCGAATATTCTTGCGACTTGTTGTGTTTTGGGTTTCTTCTACGAACGAAATTGCATCGTTTGATGCTTTTGTTGCCAAGGGGAGTAAGTTTTCAAAAAAATCAGCGATATTTTCCGCTTGATCGAAATTTAAAATCTCGTCTTCGCTATTTTTTTCGTTTAGATGTCTATAAATCGCGCTGATAAAATAACTTCTAAAAAAGGGGGTTATTTTAAAATCCTGCAATTTAGTCCTTATTGGTGTGAGTTGTCTTAGGTTGCCGCCGCTAAGAAGTTGCATATTGTTTTTAGAGAACAACATGCGTGTCATTGCCTTTAACAGGGCCTTCTCAAATGATTTAAGGCGGGTGTCATCTATGTCGAGTTTTCCTAAAATCCCATCCTTAATTTTCTTCCAAAAGTCGCTATTGGATTTCAGGAGCGTATATTCGGCCAATTTGCTTGGATCACCTGTTAGAACATAATCGTTGTAACCTTCAGGCCATGCAGTTTTCTTATGGGCTTGCAAACCTTCTGGTGTGAATTGTGCTTTATATTTTAAAACATAATCATCATCCATTGCGCCCACCGTTTCCCGCGTTGCTGATTGCTGAACTTGCCAACTGGACGGACTCCCTCACAGGATCAAGATCGAGCCGCGCATAAACGGCGGTGGCTTGCTGGCTTTTGTGTCCGAGGGATTTTCCAATGACATATTGGTTTGCACCGGCAGCGGCCTGAAAACTGCCCAATGTACGGCGTAAGTCATGAATGCGAATATCCATTAATCCCGTTGGCAATTCAACTTTTTGCTTTTTAGCGAGGCTTTCAATCGCCGCATACAGAATGTGATCGTATTTGATGTTATTGGTCTGTTTAATTGCTTCACTGACCAGCGGGGCAATATGCTCGTGGGCTTGCCAGAACTTGATTGTGGCGTTAGTCAGGATGCGTTTCCACGGCTTTTTAGGATCTGCAAGATGTCCGTCTGTCTTCTCGCTAGGGAATACCCATTTTTGGTTTGTCTTCTGTTGTCGACGTTTTAGAATGTCATCGGCTTCTTTGGATAGGGCGATGGTTAGAGAGTCTCCATTCTTTGTTTCAGGAATGCGCCATTCTAATTGTTGGAAGTCAATTTCAATCCAGCGCATAGATAATACGTTTGATTTCCTTGCTCCAGTGTAAAGTGACATGAGGATGTAATCGCAAGCCGTCTCATTTTCTTCTTCGCTTAAGGCCTCAAAGAAGTAGGGGAGTTCGCTTGGTTTTAAAAAGCGGTCGCGTGACTTTTCCTTAAATTTCTTTATTCCTTGCGCTGGATTAGAGCCTTGCCAACCCCATTCAATCGCTTTGTTGTAAATAGCGCGGATACGCTCCAAAAGCCTGTTTGCTTGATAGATGCCATTTTCAGTAGCAACCTTATCATGTTGCCGTTGTACTTCGTCGCGGCCTATAGAGGACAGCTTGCGATTAAACCAATGTGGCAGGAATTTATTGATTTCCCGTTCATCATATTCCCATGATCGTTTATGCTTTTTGCTGTAACGCTCCATATAATCTTTGAACATATCACCAAAGGTAATTTCTGCCTTTATACGTTGTTTTTCAATATTTGGATTAGTCCCTTTTGAAATGAGGGCACTTACTTCCTCAGCCTTTATTCTCGCATTCTCGATTGACCAGTCTTGCACGTCTCCGATGGTATAGCGGATGGGTCTACCGTTCATCTTGCGATAAACCTTATATGTTTTCTTGCCTGTGTCTGTGACTTCCAGTCGCAAAGCTTTTGTGCGTGTGTCTTGGTATTGGTTGCGATTACCACTTGCTGCAGCGGGAAGGGATTCGATGGTTTTCTTTGTAAAATTGAGTTGTTGAGTTGCCATTTTCGGGATACCTTGGGGCTACCATTTTTATCTATTTTCGTTATAAATGGTAAAGGTAAATTAAGTCAATGGCAAGTGAATTGTTGCTCTAAGTATATGTTTTATATATAAAAAACAAACCTCATATCTTTTTGTTAAGATTGGTAAAAATAATTGGCTCTGTGGCTCATAACCTGAAGGTCGTCAGTTCAAATCTGGCTCCCGCAACCAATATTTTTTAATCAAATCAAAAGTTGTAAGATTTTTTAAGGGCGCTTTTCTGGCGCCTATAATTCTGTTGTCCACACACTGTTCGCAGAATTTTTAGGCCACTTTCCTCCAATCAACAATATCGTTAGACGGCCCAGATTAAAAATGTAGATTTAGGGATAATTAAAAGTGTCGAATACACGTGAAGACCTAGTTGGTTTTAGATGGAATATAGCAAATAAATTACGCTGACATTATCACCTCCCTCAATATCGCAGAGTAATGCTTCCTATGGCCATTTTGTGTTTGAAAAGATGCTGGGGGGACTCTTTATCGAACATATGGAGGGCAATAAGGAAATCTTTGCTGAGGTCATGAATGATCCAGCCTTCCGTAATATGGCCGCAGGGGACCTTGTAAGGCAAATATATGGCAAAATTAGAGATGAGGGACTGTAATCATGAGCAAATTAGAAAAATATGCGGAAAAGATATTCTATAAAATTCATTGGTGATATTGTTATAAAATTGTAAATTTAAGTACCAATTTTATACTAGGCAGTCCTAATACTAATATGTCTAAAATGTATCGATAAGTGAGCCTGTTTGTGATGAGAATACTTTTAGTTGAAGACGATACGCAGGTTTGTGATTTTATCAAAAAAGGTCTTGTTGAGGCAGGGCATATTATTGATATTAAATTCAATGGTAAGGACGGATTGAGTGCTGCGCAGAATAGATTCTATGACGTTATTATTTTGGATAGAATGTTGCCTCAACTGGATGGTATTAGTATTATTCAAACACTTAGGGTTGATGGTAATTCAACCCCAATTATTATTTTGAGTGCGCTGGCGGATGTGGAAGACCGTGTTCTAGGGCTTAAAAGCGGGGGGGATGATTATCTTGTGAAACCTTTTGCATTCGCAGAACTTCTGGCACGTGTTGAGATATTAGGACGACGCAATACCTTAATAAATGACCAGCCATCCAAACTTAAAGCGGGGCAACTTGAATTGGATTTAATCACAAGGCTCGTGTCGCGCGAGGGACGGCTGATTGAGTTACAGGCGAGGGAATTCAAGTTGCTTGAGTATATGTTGCGTCATAAAAATCAGGTGATTACGCGTGCGATGCTTTTGGAAAATGTATGGGACTACCATTTTGATCCGCAAACAAATGTAATTGATGTGCATATTTCAAGATTAAGAAATAAGGTGGATAAAGATTTTGAAACCCAAGTTATAAGGACAGTACGTGGATCCGGTTACATTATTCAAGACGAATAAGCGCGGTTATTTTAGAAGTTCCAGCTTCGTCATGGCGCTTTTGTTTACTGTCATATTAGGTCTGGCTTCAGGTATTCTTGGCTATTCTGGATATTACCTTAACCGAAATCATTTTATCCTCGGGATGGAAGAGATTTTGGATACAGAATATCATTATCTGAAAGGTGCTGAAAACCGTGGACAATTACAGGTTATATTAAATGAACAATTGCAGAATCCAAACCGCATTTATTTGCTGACGCGCGATAAAAATCTCTTTGTGGCTGGAAATATAACTTCTTATCCTGCGGAGGCACAGCAGCTTAAAGACGGCCTGATTTATTTCACCCAAGAGAATACAGAAAATATATACGCGGCAAAATCTTATGAATTAGGCAATCGGTTGACTATTCTCATTGGGTCAAATATGTCCGATCTTATCTATACAGAACGAGTTATTTTGTGGATGGGGGCAGCAACAATTTTATTAATGATGCTTGTTATTATTGTGAGTTACCTGATTAGCACATTTGTTGTCAGTCGAACCAACCATATCGCCGAAACGGCCAGAACGATTATGGAGACGGGTGATCTCTCCCGCAGGATTATCATTGATTCAAGATGGGATGATTTAAGCAATATGGCCTTTGTTCTGAATAATCTTTTGGGACGTATTGAGGAGTTAATGTCGGGAATTCGGCGTGTTGCAGATAATATCGCACATGATTTGCGTACCCCTTTGACACGTCTTCGTAATAACTTGGAAATATTGAATAAGAATGATCAGTATAATAGAGTTGAGACTCTCATAAATGATGCTGATCATATCCTATCGACTTTTCAGGCTGTCTTGCGGATTAGTAAAATTGAAAATGCTCCATCTAAAGAACATTTCAAAGGTTGTGATCTAAAAGAAATTTTAAATGATGTGATTGAATTATATGACCCATTGGCGATTGAAAAATCAATTCGCATCCAATCTGATATGGTGCCGTCAGCACCTTATTTCGGAGATGCGAATCTGCTCTTCCAGATGTATGCCAATCTTTTGGACAACGCGCTCAAGTTCACGCCCGCAGGTGGCGATATTCAAATTTCGCTTGCCCAGAATGAGCAGCAGAAATATTTAACAGTCATTCAGGATAGTGGCATAGGTATCCCCGAGGAAGACCAGAAATATGTTTTTGATAGGTTCTATCGTGGAGAGAAAAGTCGTTCATCAGAGGGAAATGGGCTTGGGCTTAGTCTGGTTCAGGCTGTTGTACAACTCCATAGCGGTCGGATTTCCTTGGAAAGCCATGAAAAAGGGCTTGGTGTTATTATAACTCTCTGAAGATTACAAATTTTTAATTATCCATATCGCTCTGTATGCCCTAAACTCTCTGTATCAGCATTTATAGGGTGGTAGAATAGTCATGAAAATCGCGATCATTGGAACAGGTATATCTGGGCTGAGTGCTGCATACGCCCTCAATGCTGCCCATGATATTACAGTTTATGAACGTAATGCCTATGTCGGCGGGCATAGTCGTACCATTGATATTCAAATAGATGAAAAAAGCGTTCCGGTTGATACGGGATTTATTGTTTATAACGAGAGGAATTATCCGCTCCTTGTAAGGTTGTTTAAGCAATTAAATGTTCCAGTCATCAAAAGCGATATGTCTTTCGGAGTAAGTGTTGCCAAAGGATGGCTTGAGTACGGTAGTAAAAATATGTTGGCACAGCCGAGCAACATTTTCCGTCCAGCATTTTGGGGGATGATATTTGATATTATTCGTTTTAACCGTGTTGCTGATAGAAGTCCTGAATTATGCGAGGGGAAGTCTCTCGGGGAGTTTCTCGATCTTCTCAACATGGGGGCATGGTTTAAAACTTATTATCTTCAGGCAATGGGTGCCGCGATTTGGAGTTGCTCGGTCGAGACGATTTTATCTTTTCCTGCAAAATCATTTGTGACATTTTTTAAAAACCATGGGCTTTTGACTGTAAACGATCATCCTCAATGGTTTACCGTTGATGGCGGGAGCAGGGAATATGTTGCGCGGCTGACAGAAAGCTTTAGAAATAAAATCAGATTCCTGACGCCTGTCGTGTCAGTAAAGCGTGTTGATGATAAGGTCATAGTCAAAGATATTTCGGGTCATGAAGAGCAGTATGATCAAGTTATATTTGCCTGTCATGCTGATGAAGCATTAAAAATGATTCAGGATGCGAGTATCGAAGAAAAAGATATTTTAGGAGCGTTCGGATATCAGAGTAACCGTGTTGTTGTTCATTCTGATACAAGTTTTATGCCGCAACGTAAGGGGGCGTGGGCGAGTTGGGTTTATTTGTCTGATTCTACAATTGATAAGCAACCATCTGTGTCGCTCAGCTATTGGATGAATAATTTGCAAAATTTAAAGACCGATGTGCCGATTATAGTGACGCTTAACCCTGCACGAGAGCCTTCAAAAAATGTCATCTATGATGATCATCATTTTATGCACCCTGTTTTTACCAATGAAACATACGCCGCGCAAAATAAAATTTCTGATATTCAGGGGGTTAATAAATATTGGTTTTGTGGCGCATACCAACGATATGGATTTCATGAGGACGGATTATTAAGTTCCGTCAAAATGGTTCAAAAAATGGGAATTGATGTGCCATGGGCGTGATTTCTGATGTTAAAATTTTGAATGCACAGGTGATGCATCACAGATTAAAACCGAAGCAGAATAAATTTTTGTATTCTGTTTATTATTTGTCTTTGCCATTCATATCTCTGGATATACGCGGCGGTAATTGGCTTTTGGGCTTTAATCGTCCAAGCTTATTTAGTTTTTATGCTAAGGATCACGGTGAGCGCGGGACCGTACTCAAAGACTGGGTGCTGGGGTTATTGGCAGAGGCGCGTATAGAAAATGCCGATATGAATGCTATCCGCCTGATAACCATGCCACGTATTTTGGGGTATGTATTTAATCCTGTCAGTTTCTGGATCGTTCCTGATGATGCTGGAAATATAATTGCAGTCATTTGTGAAGTTAACAACACATTTGGGGAGCGACATATCTATATTTGTACTCAAGCAGACGGTAATGTCATTTTGCCTTCTGATGTGCTTGTGGCTAAAAAAATATTCCATGTCTCTCCATTTCTTCAAAGAGAGGGCGAATATAAATTCAGATTTTCATACAAGGAAAATTTCTTTGCGGCTTTTATTGATTATATGGATGACCAATCAGAAGCAATGTTGTTGACCTCTGTGTCAGGCAAGATGAGGGATGCGAGCGCAAAGAATTTATTAGGTTCTTTCTTTCGTTACCCGTTTATGACCTTAAAAGTGATTTCTTTAATTCATTGGCAGGCGCTCGTTATATTCTTAAAGGGCATTAAATATGTCCCCAAACCACTGCAAAGTTCTCAGAAACATTCATTTATAAAAACACATTCATAAAAGAAGAGATAGAATATGCTGTTTAGAAAAACATCTGATAATTTCCTTAGAAAACTTGATGGTATTCGTGAAGGTTATTTGAATGTTGAGATGCCGAACGGGAAATTATACCAGTTTGGTCAGGATTCAGAAGGACGACCTGTTCAATTGGTTATCAAAGACTGGAGGGTCATCGAAAATCTGGTGACACGCGGGGATACTGGATTTGCTGAGGATTACCGTGCAGGAAAATGGGAGACTGATGACCTTACATCTCTTTTGACTATCGGTTTGCTGAATGAGAGGGCTGTTGATCAGATGATTTCAGGAAGTAAGTCCTTTCAATTTTTGTCAAAGCTTTCTTATCTGATGAAAAGAAATACTCTGGAGGGGAGTAAACGTAATATTCATGCCCATTATGATTTGGGAAATGATTTTTATTCTTTGTGGCTGGATAAAACGATGACTTACTCTGCGGCTATATTCAAAAATCAGAATGAGAATTTGGAAGCGGCGCAGCTGAACAAATATGACCGTTTGATTGAACGATTTGAAAACCCTAATCCATCAGTCCTTGAAATTGGATGCGGGTGGGGCGGTTTTGCTGAGCGTTGTGCTGAACAATCTGAGGGCGCACATATCAGAGGTGTCACCATTTCCGATGAGCAGTTTGATTATTCTCGCAATAGGGTAGGGGATAAAGCACAAATCATTAGACAAGATTACAGGCTGTTGAAAGGTACATATGATCAGATTGTATCGATTGAGATGTTTGAGGCAGTTGGAGAAGAATATTGGTCAACCTACTTCAAAAAAGTGAAATCCTTGATGAAAGAAAAAGGATCTGCGCTTATTCAAACCATTACCATTGCCGATGACAAGTTCGAGTCATACCGCAAGGGGAGCGATGTTATTCGGAGTTTGATATTTCCCGGTGGAATGTTGCCGTCGCCGAAAGAATTTGAAAGATCGGCTAATCGTGACGGGTTGCGGATGACGGATAAGTTTGAGTTCGGGATGGATTACGCCAGAACGCTTGAAATCTGGCTGGAAAATTTTGACAGTCAGTATGTCGAAGTTAAAAAATTGGGATTTGATGAAGGGTTCATCAGATTGTGGCGATTTTATTTGGCGTCCTGTATCGCAGGATTTAAAACAGGGCGCATCAACGTGATGCAGGCAGAGTTACGTCATGCCAATTAATTTTAAAAAGCATCTTCTTATTTTATGGATCGGAGTCACTATGTTTTTATCGGGTTGTAGCGCAAATGTTGCGGATTATAAGGATACTTCTCCTAATCTCAACATTCAGGAATATTTTTCAGGCCCAATCAGGGCATGGGGAATTGTTCAGGATAGGGGCGGAAAGGTCATTCAACGTGTTGATATAGATATGGTTGGAAAATGGAACGGGGATAACGGCACTTTGGACGAAACCTTAAAATATATGGATGGTCGTATTGAAAAACGGACATGGGTTTTGAAAAAAACTGCGCCCAATAAATTTGTGGGTACTGCAGAAGGGATTATCGGTCAGGCTATCGGTGAAAGTAACGGAATGGCCATTCGTTGGAATTATGTTATGACGATTCCTGTTGATGGGAAATCCTATGATGTCACCTTTGATGATTGGATGTTCATGATGGATAAGAATGTGATTGTTAATCGGTCATATATGAGTAAATTTGGATTCAAAGTGGCTGAAATATCTATCTTTATGCAGAAACAATAGCAAATGAATGATGGCGCTAAAAAAACGATTTGGGTGATCGGTGCTGGAAGCGGCATCGGCAGAGCTTTGGCAATTGCCCTTTCGCGTAAAGGTCATCAACTGATCTTGTCAGGGCGCGGAGTGGATAGGCTTGAGTTGCTAAAATCTGAATTTATTCAGGGGGCATTGATCGTGCCTGTTGATGTGAGCAATACATCTAGTCTGTCGGAAGCCTATGCAGAGGCTAAATCTGTGATGGGCGTTATTGATAGCGTGATTTGTATGTCTGCGGATTATCAGCCGATGACAATTGATCATCTTGATCTAGGTCGATGCCAGACTATTTTGAATACTAACCTTATGGCTGCTTTTTCAATTCTACATACTGTTGTTCCGGATATGAAATTACGTGGGCAAGGGCAGATTGTCTTCTGCGGAAGCGTCGCGGGATATAGGGGGCTCCCTAATGGTCAACCATATTCAGCGGCAAAGGCGGGGCTAATTAATCTTGCTGAAACGGCGCGTCTGGAATTGATCCCCTATGGAATTGATATCAAAATCATTAATCCGGGTTTTGTAAAAACCGAGATGACTGATAAAAATGATTTCCACATGCCGATGATGATCACTGCGGAGGTTGCTGCCGAGAGAATTGCGGCACAGCTGAGTAATCCCAATCAATTTGAAATCAGAACACACAAGATTTTTACAGTTTTAATGAAATTTATAAAATTTCTACCCAACCGCTTATATTTCAGATTATTGAGGAAGTAGTATGAAATATTCTGTTCGGTTTGTGCTTTTGATAAGTGTGGGGTTCATGATGGCAGGATGCACAAGTCTCAGTGTGTTTGTTGCCAATATTCCCACCTATTTCGATGATGTAAAAATTCATAAAGATATTATCTTTCAGTCTGAATATAATTTAGGTTTAGATGTATATGTTCCGTCATCAAAAACGCCTACAAAACCAAAGGCAATCGTCTTTTTTTATGGGGGAAGTTGGGAGAGTGGTGATAAATCTCAATATAAATTCTTGGGGTCTGCGCTGGCTAAGCAAGGTTATGTCGTTTTTATCCCGAATTACAGGAAATATCCTGAGGTTAGGTTTCCCGCCTTTATGCTTGATGCAGCCGATGCGGTTAAATGGACTAGGGAACACGCCCATGAATATACTGGAAAGCCTGCGAATCTTGTGATCATGGGGCATTCTGCGGGTGCTAATATAGCGACATTGTTACTCACAGATAAATCATATCTGAAGAATGATTATAAAGGAATTTCTGCAGGTGTAGGGCTTTCTGGGGCGTATGATTTCACGCCGAATACGGAGCATTTAAAAGATATATTCGGCCCTCCTGAGAAATATCCATTGATGCGCCCCGCCCATTTTGTTGATGGAAGTGAGCCACCTATGTTCCTAGGGTATGGAATGAAAGATGATATTGTTGCCTATTTTAATTTTGAGCATATGAAGAATAAGCTCGCGGCAAAAAAAGTGTGTGTGGTCAGCCGTGAATATCCATCATTAGGGCATGTAGATACGATTGCCAAATTTTCGTGGGTCGGAGGTAAAAAATCGAATGTTGTGACTGATGTTTTAGTTTTCCTAGAAAAGGGAGACCCATGTCACGAAAATTAATATTGATTTTGGGCGATCAGTTATCGGAAGATATATCCTCTCTGTCAGATTTTGATAAAGATCATGATGTCGTTTTAATATGTGAGGTCTGGGATGAGGCAACCTATGTGCCTCATCACAAGAAGAAAATCGCCTTTATTTTCTCGGCTATGCGCCATTTCGCAGAAAGGCTGAAAGAAAAGGGGTTTCATGTTTCGTATGTGAAACTTGAAGATGCAGATAACTCGGGATCATTCACAGGAGAAGTCCAGAGGGCGATCCAGAATTATCATCCTGATAAAATCGTTGTGACATTTCCGGGAGAATATCGCGTTCTGCAAGATATAAAGAAATGGCATGACATCTTTAATCTTCCTGTTGATATAAGGGAGGATAGTCGCTTTTTATGCACGCCGGATGAATTCAGAGCATGGGCGGAAAATAAAAAATCTCTCAGGATGGAGTTTTTTTATCGTGAAATGCGCCGTAAATACAATGTTTTATTAAATGATGAGAAACCTGTCGGAGGTCAATGGAATTACGATTCAGAAAATCGAAAATTTCCGTCCGCTGAAACACTCTTTATACCAAAACCATATATGGTGCAGCCCGATCATATTACGAATGAAGTGATTGAACTTGTGGAAAGCCGATTCCCAGGGTATTTCGGAGATATTCAGCCGTTTTATTTTGCCGTAACACGGGAAGATGCTCTGCACGTCCTTGATAAATTTATTGTCGAACGATTGAATAAATTCGGAGATTATCAAGATGCCATGGTTCAGGGGCAACCATGGATGTATCATTCGCATATCAGCTTCTATTTGAATTGTGGATTGCTAAACCCTTTAGAGGTTGTTCAAAGAGCCGAGAAAGCTTACATAGAAGGCAAGGCTCCCTTAAATGCGGTGGAAGGATTTATTCGTCAGATTATAGGGTGGCGTGAATATGTTCGTGGTGTTTATTGGCTCAATATGCCTGAATATTCAGACCATAATTTTCTGGACGCACGCCGTAAATTGCCTGCTCTCTACTGGGGCGCCCCCACAAAAATGAATTGTCTTAAGCAATGCGTTAAAGAGACAAAAGAAAATGCGTATGCTCATCATATTCAAAGATTGATGGTGCTGGGGAATTTTGCGTTGATAGCGGGTATTGATCCGAAAGAGGTCAATGAATGGTTTTTAATTGTTTATGCAGATGCATATGAATGGGTTGAGCTTCCGAATGTTACAGGAATGATTTTATTTGCGGATGGCGGATATTTAGGAAGTAAGCCTTATGCTTCAACAGGGGCATATATTAACAAGATGTCTGATTATTGTGATGGCTGTTCCTATTCCGTGACCACTAAAACGGGCGATAAAGCCTGTCCATTTAATTATCTCTATTGGGATTTTATGATGCGGAATGAGGGTAAATTAAAAGGAAATCCACGATTAGGGTTCACTTATAAGAACTTATCTGCAATGCCAGATATACAAAAAGAAACTATAAGATCGGACGCGAATAAATTTTTGGACTGTATAGATGATTAAAAAATCAGACCTACCTACGAAAATTTGTATTGTTTGTAACAGGCCATTTGCTTGGCGTAAAAAGTGGAGGGCAGTATGGAACGATGTTAAATATTGTTCTGATAAATGCCGAGGAAACTCTAAATGAGACATCAGATACATAATCCATATTTTAATTTCTTTGAATGTTTGAGTGGGCGGCCTGATACGCGTTTACGCCACATGCGAAAGCTGGAAGGCTTCATGTTATCTCTCATAACTTTGATAACTTCAGATTCTTTTAGGCCTGTAATTTCAAATATGGCCTCGAATGAAACTTCATCGTCCCATGCCATTTCAATAATTTCGCTGATGCTGAGTGTGATTGTTTCCATGTAAAAAAAATAGCAGAATAACAGGCTGATTTTCATTAAATCTTTGTAATAAATATAATCTTGAATTATTTTCACTACTTCAATTTCGAAAAATTAAGAGGTGTCGTTTCTATCCTATTAAAATCGATGGATTGGAGTGGATATGTACGCCTGAGTTTTCGAGGCAATAGGCGAGAATAGCTTTTTGGACGTGGAGGCGGTTTTCCGCTTCGTCGTAAATGACTGAGGCGGGGGTGTTTAAAACTTCGTCCGTGACTTCCTCTCCACGGTGGATCGGCATGCAATGCATAAAGATGGCGTGTGGCTTGGCAAGTGCCATTAATTCCGGTGTCACGCGGTAGGGAAGAAATGTTTCAATTGATTTGCCTTCCTGCCCCATGGAGACCCATGTATCGGTAATAATCACATCGGCGTCTTTTGCGGCCAGTTGCGCGTCACTGCCCATGGTGATTTGAGGATTGTTTTTAAATAGATCTGCGGATGGTTGTAAGTCCTGAGGGATGGCCAGCGAGAGTTCGTAACCGAATTTTGGGGCGGCCTGAACAAAGGTTTTGGCGACGTTATTATAATCACCAAACCACGCCAGTTTTTTGCCCTCAACCGACCCTAATTTTTCCTCAATCGTCATGATGTCGGCCATGATTTGACACGGATGAGAATCGTTGGTCAGGGCATTGATAATTGGGATAGAGGAATGGCTTGCCAGTTCTTCGACCAGTTTATGATCGCTGATCCGGATCATCACGGCGTCCACAAATCTGGACAGGACTTTGGCGGTGTCTTCGACACTTTCTGACCCGCCGAGTTGCATTTCATCTTTGGTCATTACAATGGTGTGACCACCCAATTGTTTCATGGCGATTTCAAACGACAATCTTGTCCGTGTTGACCGTTTGTCGAAAATCATCGCAAGCGATAGCCCCTCAAGAATTTGGGGCGGGGTGAATTTATTTTTTTTCAGTTGATGCGAGTGCTTCAAAATATCTTGAAGGGTCTCAGCTGGAATGCTGTTGATATTGATGAAGTGCCTGATGGTGTTGGTCATGGGATTAAAACTCTCTGCTAGGGTAAAATGATGTCTGGAAGTTTGGCAGAGAAAAACCTGCCGTATCTATTGTGTGATAGAGCTTCGACGTCGCAGTGAAAGGTGGGAATGACTTAACATACGCTAAGGCTATCTTTTCAAATAAAAATTGTCAAGTTTTTGGAACAGCAGGCGGAACTATTCATGTGGTGACGAGTTGGTAAGTCACATTTTTAAACAAACCAAGGAAAATCATGATGAATTCATCACTCATAATAACACTCATTGCCATGGTCGCGGCAACGTTATCGCTTTCAGCGTGCAATACGATTGAAGGCGCAGGACAAGATATTCAGAAAGGTGGGCAATCAATTGAAAAAGCAGCAGATACAAGTCGATAGATTTATCTTTAAGGATAAAGTGCGCACGCGGTCCACATACCCCGATCATTTTTTTGGTAGAGTGTACGTTGGTGTAGACGATGTTCCGCCTCTTGCCAGAATTCAATAGAGGTTGGAATGAGTCTGTATCCGCCCCAATGCGAAGGGCGGGGGGGATTGTCCCCGAATTGTTTTTCCTTGGCGGCAACGCGGTCAATTAATGTTTGACGGTTGTCGAGAGGTTGAGATTGGAGGGACGCCCATGCGCCGATACGATTTCCGAGTGGTCGTGATGCGTAATATGCATCCGACTCTGTATCAGATACGCGTTCAATATCGCCGCGAACGCGAATTTGGCGTTTAAGTGTTTTCCAATGGAAGTTAAGAGCGGCCTTTGGATGAACGGCAAGTTCTTGTCCTTTTTGACTAGTGGTATTTGTGAAGAAGCAAAAACCGCGTTCGTCAATTATGCGGATAAGAACAACACGGGCATCCGGATAGCCATTCGCATCGACCGTTGCAAGGCAAGCGGCGTCCGGATCGGTGGGCTCGGTTTTTTGGGCATCATTCATCCAGATATGAAAAAGGGAGAGGGGGAATACTGTCTCTGAAATAAGGTCTGTCATATGATTACCTATGAATATAAAAAATATAAAAACAAGTTTTTTTATGGGGGTTTTATCTATAGTATAGCGTTATCAGTACGGGCTTTGAATTTAAAGCTTATTTTTTAAAAAAGGAAATTAGGACGATGAAAACAAAAATTTTAGCAATGCTCGCGATTTCAACGATGGCTTTGACAGCATGTCAACAAGGCGTAGGTGTCGGTTCTGGAAGCACATCAGGCATGGGCAATAAGCAAATGATCGGTGGCGCATCTGGTGCCGTTCTTGGTGGCTTGCTCGGCTCCCAAGTTGGTAAAGGGAGTGGTCAATTGGTTGGCGTTGGTGTCGGTGCTTTGCTTGGTACTTTCTTGGGTAGCGAGATTGGTGCATCATTAGACAAAGCTGACTTGGCTTATGCACAGCAAGCTGCAAACCGTGCGTATACTGCGCCAGTTGGTCAAGCCATTAGCTGGAACAACCCTGACTCGGGTAACTCTGGTACAATTACCCCAACTCGTGAAGGTGTGTCTAACACAACCGGACGCGTTTGCCGTGAATACACACAAACAATTTATGTCGCTGGAAAACAACAAACTGCAGTCGGTCAGGCATGTAAAAATGCTGACGGTACTTGGGCAGTTATGAACTAATTTTCATGATATAATGATAATCCAAAAGGCCGATCAGAAATCGGCCTTTTTCTTTTCTAATCATCCGATTCGAAACTGAAACCTTCGGCTTCCGCGGGCTTTAAGTTCATGGCTTGAGGTTGTTCTCGATTAGGTCTTTTGGCTGCGTATTCCATATCCGATAAAAATTTATTTTGATCTACTTTCTTCAACGGAATATTTGTCATTGGTTGCTGTACTTGAGAGGACGCATCGAAGCTACCTGTATAGTGCGGATCAGAAATTGTAATATTGATCGAGTCTGACATATGTCTTGAATCTGGTTGCTGGGAAACCCATTTGAGCAAGTCATTTATTTGAGCGGGGGTGTCTTGTCGTCGCATGTCAACGATATATTGTCCCACTTGCATCAGTAACGCCCAATTGGATTGGGAATGGGCAGATAGAAATTCAAGGCGTGCTGCTTGCAAGGGGGGGATGCCACGATCTTTTGCCCCCATATAGGCCTTTGCGGCAGCGTGTAATGCATTGGCACACCATCCTGAAATTTTTCCTTTGAGGAGGGCTTCATTCTGGTTATTAGCTACGCGCAAGAGGGGAAGGTGACTTTCGGCTTCCATCACATGATACATGATCATTTCGAAAGTTTCTTCGCAAGCGCGGTCATGACGGATTTTATTAATTTCTTCAGCTAAAAATGGATTATATCCGGCAGGCAGGTGAGACTCTTCAGTCGACGAAAGATTAGTCAGTTCTGCCAACATATGACCGATAGCTTTGACAAAGGGGTTGGTGGATGTATTGATGGCGGCGCCTAAAATCTGGCTGGGCGTAAAGCCGCTCCACGCCATGGTTTGACAGGAATGTGAAAATTGAGCCCATGACTGAAGATTGTCATTGTCGAAGCAGTCGGCAATTTGCCCTGCCAACTGATATTGAGCCAGGAGCGGTGCTGGGCTTCGTGTTGTAACGGTTGATGAAATTTGCTTTTCAATCGTGTATTTAATAACATCCAATGCAATCGGAAAGGCATATTCTTCGGGGGCAAAATTTACTTGGGGAGTTAGTGTGTCCAAACTGCGTTGTTGCGCGAGCATGATAGGGGCATCATATTGCCCTTCACGTAATAATTGCAGAATACTATAAATATCCGATTTTAGATTCAGGCGGCATGCCGCCAATGGCGTTGTGCGGTGGAAAAAAACATTCCCATTGATATTCATTGGTTTTTTCAAATGGTTGGCATAGGTCTCCAAAAAGATCGACATCTGAAAATGAATGGCCTGAATAGCGTGATATAATTCTTTATAAAGAGAAACATCAACCGAGATAAAAGCAAGTGTTCTAGGGCGTGTTTTAAAACTAAATGCGATATTTTCTTGCCCTTCAGATAGCCCCAAAAAGGATGTGCCTTCGGCATTCGATGATGCCCACGCCCTTAAGACCTGAAAGGCCTCGTTAGAAGCTGGATGCCCATTCAGTTTCCCTAATACGGAGGATACCGCATCTTGTTTCTTATCTGGCGTAGTAATAAGGAAGTGTAAATTGAGGGCAGGGAAGATTGTGCGAATATTCTCAGAAATATTCGCACAGGCATTTTTCAGATTAATGATCTCGTTGGCATTCATAGATTATCCTTCGACTGGGAAATTTTACCACCCAGAGATTAACTTTTACCACCCAGAGATTAACAGAGTATATAATTTATGGATTATATTACCGTCTATTTTACGCTTTCATCTGGACGTTTTGGCATATATATGTAGGATACTCTTATATGTAGGATACTCTCTACATACATAATTTTAATATACATAATAATTTGTTTAAAGGATTTAAAAGGTTTCTCTATGACTAGCACGACACATTCCGCTCCAATTTCAAATTTGATGGCTGGCAAAAAAGGTTTGATTATGGGCGTTGCCAATGATCGTTCTATCGCATGGGGAATTGCAAAAACCGCCCATGCCCATGGCGCAGAATTAGCTTTCACTTATCAAGGTGAAGCACTCGAAAAACGCGTGCGCCCATTGGCCGAAGAAATCGGATCTCAAATCGTTCTGCCTTGCGATGTCACAGACGAAGCAAGTGTTAAAGCAACCTTTGCAGAACTCGAAGCAAAATGGGGCAAGCTGGACTTCGTTGTTCACGCCATTGCATTCTCTGATAAAGCAGAGCTGGATGGTTTGTATCTGAATACAACACGCGCCAACTTTTTAAAGACAATGGATATTTCCGTTTACTCCTTCACATCGGTTGCACAATACGCCGTGCCATTGATGAACGAAGGTGGTTCATTGCTGACTCTCACATATTACGGCGCGGAACGCGTCATGCCACATTACAACGTCATGGGCGTTGCGAAAGCCGCGTTGGAGGCATCTGTGCGCTATCTTGCAACCGACCTCGGCGGTCAAGGTATTCGCGTGAATGCGATCTCGGCGGGGCCGATCAAAACATTGGCGGCGTCTGGGATTGGCGATTTCCGTTATATCCTGAAATGGAATGAATTAAACTCTCCGCTCAAACGTAACGTCACCATTGATGATGTTGGTAATTCCGGTTTGTATTTGCTCTCTGACCTTGGCGCGGGCGTCACTGGTGAAGTCCTTCACGTTGATGCGGGTTACCACACTGTTGGTATGGTCTCGATTGAGAGTGCCGCAGAGACAGCAGAACTTCTCAACAGTATCGCGCCTAAAAAGGATGAAGCTGCCGCATGATCTGGTTCAAACCCTACACGATAGAAATGCTCGAAGGCCTACGGAATGCCAATATGGGGCAGCATGTGGGGTTTGAATTTACGGAGGTCGGTGACGATTTCCTGCGCGGTAAACTCCCCGTTGATTATCGGACAACACAACCGTTCGGCATTTTGCATGGCGGGGCAAATTGTGTCCTCTCCGAAACATTGGGCAGCGTCGCCGCATGGATGACCATCGACTCGAATCTTTATCGTGCAGTCGGTTTGGAAATTAACTGTAACCATATCCGCGCTGTGACCGAAGGCAATGTCATCGGTACCTGTACTCCACTCCATGTTGGTCGCCGTACCCAAGTCTGGCAAACCGATATCACCGAGGAAGCTACAGGCAAGCGTGTTGCTCTCTCCAGATTGACAATCGCCATCATCGACCAAGGCACATTATCCACCCAAAAACATCATATTCATTTGCAGTAAATTTAAGGCGTATCATGTCAGGTAATCGTTTCGGGACTTTATTCCAATATCAAACATGGGGTGAGAGCCACGGGCCAGCGATAGGCGTGGTTGTGGATGGGGTGCCGCCGCGTATTCCATTGTCCGAAGATGATATTCAGGTATTTCTGGATAAGCGGAAACCGGGGCAATCAAAATTCACAACACAGCGCAATGAAGAGGATAAAGTAAAAATCCTCTCCGGTGTATTCGAAGGTCAAACAACGGGTACGCCCATTTCGTTGATGATTGAAAACACTGATCAAAAATCAAAAGATTACGGTGACATCAAAGATAAATTCCGCCCCGGTCATGCCGACTTCACCTATGACGCCAAATACGGCATCCGCGATTACCGCGGGGGCGGGCGGTCTTCGGCGCGGGAGACAGCATCACGCGTTGCGGCGGGAGCAATTGCCCGCAAAATTTTGATGGAACAACTCGGCACAGACATTTTTATCAAGGCCGCTGTTGTCCAGATGGGCAACCGTCATGTCAACCGCGACAAATGGAATTGGCAGGATGTTGATAGTAATCCGTTCTTTGTTCCTGATGCATCGGTCGTTCCTGATTGGGAAGAATATTTAAATGGACTTCGCAAAGATGGCTCAAGCATTGGTGCGGTTGTCGAATGTGTGGCATCCGGTTTTCCTGCGGGTCTTGGTGCTCCTGTCTATGATAAACTGGACGCAGATCTCGCAAAGGCCATGATGTCGATTAATGCCGTCAAAGGGTTCGAGATCGGTGACGGATTTAAAACCGTTGAATATGGCGGTCAGCAAAATGCCGATGCCATTCGGATAGGCGAAGAGGGCAAGCCAGTGTTCCAGTCAAACCATGCAGGCGGTATTCTGGGCGGTATTTCAACGGGGCAGGATATTGTTGTCCGCGTCGCTTTTAAACCGACTAGCTCTATTTTAACGTCAGTTCCAACTATTGATAAATTCGGGAACGAGACAGATATTATTACCAAAGGCCGCCACGACCCCTGTGTGGGGCTTCGCGGAACATCTGTGGTCGAAGCGATGATGGCCTGTGTGCTGTGTGACCATTGGTTGCGTCACAAAGCGCAATGCCTGTAATTTTTTAAAAGAGGAACATATAATGTCCAATCAAAGTTGGCTTCGTGGTCGTACTGTGGTTTATAACGCATCAACCCAAACTATCCCTGTGAAACAAGAAAACCTGAAATCCAAAACATCATGGTTTGATTTTTTCAAATCCATTTTTTGTTTTGCATGGAAAACAATCAAAGGGTTTGCCCTTTTTATCGGTTTACTATTCCTCTTCCTGATTGCGATGGGCATTTGGGGCGCATCGAAGGGGCAGAAATCTGCGCCAGCAACTTTACCCAATTCTATGGTGCTGACCTTAAAACTTGATGGCGAAATTCCTGAAACTTCGGGGACGACACAAGTTCTCTCTCTGCTACAAATGGACAAAGCACCTTTGACATTGGATGATATTGTCAACTCAATCGACCGCGCCGCAAAAGATGACCGTGTGAAGGTCTTGGCGGTGAAGGCATCGGGCGGCGGGTATAATTTAACACAGTTACAATCTATTCGTGATGCAGTATTGCGGTTTAAGGCCGCGGGCAAAAAGTCTGTGATCTTTTCTGAATCATACGGCGAAGGCGGATATGGTTTGGGCATTTATTATCTGGCCACGGCCTTTGATGAAATCTGGATGCAACCTGTCGGCAATGTGGCGATTGGCGGCGTTAATATGCAGATACCATTTTTCAAAGACATCATGGCCGATTACGGCGTGAAGGCGCAATTTTTCCAACGCAAAGAATATAAAAACGCCATGGAACATTTGACATCCAATCAGATGAGCGCCGCTAGCAGGGAAGAAATGCAATCCATCGTGAATGATCTGGCAGGGCAGTTGGTTGACCCGATCAAGACGTCGCGGAAACAAGTCTCGCAGACATTTGATGCGTTGCTGGATAAAGGTTACCTGACTGACAGCGTGGCATTGGAAACAGGGATCATCGACAAATTAAATTACGAAGATGTGATGTTCGACGCCATTCAGAAAAAATTCGTTGGCGCGCAAAATATAACCTTGGAAAGATATGCGGCTAATTATAAACGCAAGGTTTTTGAATCCTCCATGATGTCAAAAAACAAAGGTACAACCATTGCCGTGATCCCGATTGAAGGAATGATTATCAGCGGTTCTGCCAAATCATCTCCGTTCGGGATGAATGATAAAATGGCGGGTGCAGATGACATCGTCGCGGCGATTGAAGATGCCGCAATGGATAGTTCTGTCCGCGCAATTGTGTTGCGTATCAACAGCCCGGGCGGAAGTCCAACCGCGTCTGAAACCATTCACCGCGCCGTTGTCTGGGCAAAAACCACTAAGAAGAAACCGATTATTGTATCCATGGGCGGCCTTGCCGCATCTGGCGGATATTGGGTTGCGACACCTGCTGACCGTATTTATGCGATGGATTCAACCCTGACCGGATCAATCGGTGTTGTGGGTGGAAAGCTGAACCTTCAAGCTATGTGGGATAAATTCCATGTGCGGTGGGAAACTATCAACTATGGTGAAAATTCCGGTATGCTGTCTTTCAATACTCCGTTTTCTCCAACCGAGCAGGCGCAGTTTGAAGAGTCCCTTGATAACATCTATGACTATTTCATCAAACGCGTGGCCGATGGTCGCCACATGACGCCTGAACAAGTCGAGAAGATTGCCAAAGGTCGCGCCTATACAGGACGCCAAGCGATCAAATTAGGCTTGGTCGATGAAATCGGGGGCATGGACAAAGTCCTTGATGATCTTGCAAAAGCCAACAAGGAAAAATCCCGCGACAATTTAAATCTTGTTTATCTCCCGCAGACAAATGACCCGATGGAATTGTTTATGTTGATGCTGTCCGAAAAAATCGGCATGTCCCCCGTGCTTGAAAAAGTTGGGACGGCGCTTGCGCCGTTTATGGCGATGGATAAGCTAAATGCGGGCGGTGCGGTTTATGATCAGTCTCTGGTTGTGGGAAAAATGCAGAATTAACCAATTGATTTAATTGTATTTTTTCAGCATCTATAAGTTCGTTTTCAGGTTTTTATTATTTCGCTGATTTAAAAATCTAAACGTACGCCCGTATCCGCAAAGAAGGCGCGGATCAAGGAAGGGGCGTTGAGCCTGAGATTATTTTAGGAAACTATACCTAATTTGTCAAGCCGACTCTTATTGGGACAATAATTGCAACTGGGTGTCCGATGGTTGAGTAGGGTAATATTTAAAATATCTCATGTTCCCATGGAGTTGATTGACCCCAAAACGGCTTTGTCCGATTTTGAATGAAGTGATACTCGGGGCAGTTCCTGATGTGTCACTCGTGATAGCAGCGCCATTTCTGGATATTTTGAAACTGTTCGCTTTATAACTTGTGACGCAAGTGTCGATGTTACCAATGGAAGCACTTTGTAATATGGAGGCTTGTGTCGATCCCGCATTCACAACATCAAACCTAGCACTTATGGGAGAGGCTGTTTTATATAGAGACATGTAATTGCTGTTATCTGTCACAATATCATAAACATATGTGTTAAATGTCGGGTTATTGGTGGATGTTTTGGTCTGCATCAATCCGTTTGTATTTGAGAACCAAGTCCCTGTAGGGATTTGAAAGTTATCAAGAGCTCGGTTATTTGTTCCTGTTGTCGTTGGGATGTAAGACGAGGGCGTTTGGCCAATTTCAAGTTGTGCGCCCCAAGCATATGCGCCGCTTGTGCCATCCCCTGCATAAGATGAAACGCCTCCGTTTATAAGTGCGAAAGCGATTGTTTCGGAAGTGCTTGAGCTTATGAATTTGACAGCGAGCCGATACCAGCCACTATTAATTTGTTGTATGGAGGCTGTGTCTGTGCCGCCTGATACAGCTGTCCCGCTTCCGGTAAGGGTAAAAATACTTGATCCGCCTGATGATCTGAATCTCACCTGTGTACGCTCTGCCGCTTTTGCATAGATGCTGGCGGTATAAACGGTGGCATTTGTCACTGTTATCGCTTGGGAAACTTCCTTATCTCCCGTTCCGGCATTTTCAACCAGTTTTTCGGCAACAGCAGTACCAGTCGGAGCAGTTGTTATATTGGCGGTTATGGTTCCGTTTGATACAACCCATGGAGACAGGTTTATATCTGCAGATCGTAATGCGTAATTGACCGTATAGCCTTCTAATAATAGCCCCTTGGGTTGAAGTGTCGTAGGGTCATATTCAAATCTTGGTGTTCCGACAGTTCCTGTCTGGATATTTCCTGAACTATTATAAAATGTTCCAGATCCCCCTGTGAATGTCCCGCTCACAGCGGAGAGAAATGTTGGAAACGTATCATATACAACGCCATTGACGCTATATCTGCCGTCGGCATCGTAAACAAAGTCCATGGAGAGAGACGGGTAATTGACTTTTACCCCTGTTGTATTGGGGGCGGTAAATGTCGCGGGGGAGAGATCGTTGCCAACTAAATCTTTTATTGTACCGCCATTCAAATCAATGGATGTGGATGAAATCGTTATGCCGTCCAGATCAACATCCCCAACGGTTGGGGAATAGGTGAAGGTAAGTGACGCTGTTCCTGTACCAGATGTATAAGTCGCGTATCTTGTATTGCCATCAACATTCAGGACAATGCGTGGTGTCCCTGTAATATTCACGGGTTTTGATGTGGTGACAGTAAATGGAATATTAAGTGCCGCCCACGCGGAAAATGGGTAGCAGATTAATGTGATAAAAATGATTGTTTTTAGAAAGACAAGAATCTATTTACCCTCTGGCAGCCTTCGCCATCGTCCTTGCTTCGTCTTGCATTTCTGCGAAAGCGACTTTGGCGATTTTTTCGACATCGGTTGCGGCGTCGCAGTTGGGTGAGCGGGTGAGGAGAGGGGTTTGGTGGCGGATTGTGTCTTTTACTTTTGGATCGTGGCGCACGAGGCCAGCCAATGGTGGGGAGAGGCGCAAGAAATTCTCGCACGCTTTCAGAAGGGTTTTGTAAGTTTTTTCGCCTTCGGTTGTGCTGCTCGCTTGGTTGACCACGATGGATACATTTTTGGACATTCCTGCCGCCGCACCCAATTTGATGAAGGCATAGGCGTCAGTCAAAGAGGTTGGCTCATCCGTTGTGACCAGCAATGTGCGGGTTGCGCAAGCTGAGAACATACGAACAGTGCGGTCAACACCCGCACCAAGGTCGATGACAATGGCGTCATACGATTCAGAGAGTTCGATCAATTGGTCACGGAGCATCGCCAAGCGTTGGCTTGGTAGTGCGGACAAAGATGCCTGACCAGAACGACCCGCGATAATATCAAAACCGCCATCTTCATAACGCTGAACAACTTTATCGAGGGACAGGCGTCCACGGATCACGTCATTCAAATCACGTTTCGGCATCAGACCCAATTGAACGTCAACGTTCGCGAGCCCCAAGTCGCCATCAAACAGGCAAACTTTTTTGCCCATTTTGGTCAGGGCTTGAGCCAAGGTGACAGAGAAGAATGTTTTTCCAACACCACCTTTGCCAGATGCAACCGCCAGAATGTTTTTACCGCGAGGGAAGGACGGATTAATCGGTATATCCCCTGAAACATCTGAGTTGGTGTATTTTGTATCTGTTGCCATGATCGTCATCCTGTCGATTTTTTGCGTGAAGATTGTAGTGTTGGTTTACGAAGTGAGTCTGTCGTGGTGCTTGCCGATTTCGGGAAGAAATATCCAGCAAGGGTACGAGGGGTTAATGGGGTTAGACCGTCTGCAACACTGGCTGTCGCACTGGCATCGGCAAAAGCCAATCCGCCATGTTGTGCGGCAGAGAGCAGGCCGCCCAAGCGGCGGGCAATATCAAGGCGTGTCGCCACAAAGCGGCGGACACCAAGGGCAGAGAAAATACGCGCCATCTCACCCGACTCGTCAGCATCGCCCGCGGCGGCCAACGTCAAAATCGGTTCGATATCACCGGAGGCGGCGAGGGAGGCCAAGGCACGCATATCAGATGTTTTAAACGGGTTAAAACCAGGGGTGTCGATGAGGATTTGGTCGGCACCACGAACGTCAGCCAAAATTTGGGTCAAGTCAGCTGCACCCTTGGCGGTTTTTAAATCAATTTTCAAAAGTTTGGTAAAGGATTGAAGCTGTTCAACCCCGCCCGCGCGGATAGTATCGGTGGTAATCACGGCGACCTTTAACCCGTTCATCACCCCTTGGGCGGCGAGTTTGGCAACGGTCAAAGTTTTTCCAGCCCCCGGTGCGCCGACAAACATCATGGCTTTTTTATAAGCCTGTGTCGGGAGCGGGGTGAAATTATAAAGAGTATCAAGGGCGGCAACAAAAGCGATATTCGGCTCGTCCAAATCGGACATCGCGGCGCAATTAACGATTTGATCGAGAATATCTTCGGGGGCACCATGTTTTAAGAGGGTGTCGATAATGGCTTCGGTCAGGGATGATTCATCTTCTTGTTCATCATCATATTGTAACCAGTCATCGCGTTGAGCGGGGGCGTTATCACGGCTGATTTCAAAGGCGATATCGCGTGCGTTTTTAGTGTCGCCGCTTTTGGGGGCTACATGGAATCTGTCGTCAATAGCCGCGGTAACTCGAACGGCTTTTCCACCATTCTCCTCACGAGTTGCAACGATAATTGCATCCTCACCGAGACTTTCCCGCACCATTTGCATTGCTTCGGTCATTGTCTTTGCATAAAACGACTTGAGTCGCATTGGAAGAAGTTCCAAAAGTTGATTACAAAAAATAGGTCATCAGAAATGAATCTCTGACCTCACCAATGTACAAGAAGTGTGTAGATTCGACTATAGAAAAGTTAACCAAAGGTTAAAATCTATTAACCTGTTGCCAAATAGACTCACATCTTTGTTTTTTTAGGCTGTCAGGCCAAATTGCGGACTATTCGCCGCAACGTCTGCTGTCGGTTTCTTTTCCCAAGGCAGAGGTTCGTTGTCCTTTTTGAAAACAACAGATTTAGGTTTTGTCTCAGGTGACGCCGCCGCCGAAAATGACTCTGTTGGCTTCACATCGGTTTGAATGCCAGATGATGCGGTCGATTTAAAATTGTTTGCGCCAGTCACTTCGGCGGCAATACGGTCGACCATATCCAACTGATAGGGAAGCTTTGTTGCTTGGTTGTCAATATCTGTGAATGCCTTCTGGATGTTGGTGTCCTCTTTACTTCTTTTTGTTTCATTGCCTTGGGCATCAACTGCGTAAGTAATATTATAGGCCTGAGCGGAATCGATCAGGTCGTCATTCACTTTTGCGGGGGTTGTCGAGGCTAATCCGCCTTTGTCCATCACGCATCGATTATCCGCGTCCAAATAGGCAACTTCGCCATTTTCGTCTAAAATAGGGGTGTATGTCTCTCCGTCACGACCAATATATGAATCGTCGGCGGTGTAGTGAGGCGGCACAAATATATCTTCGTCATAATATGACCAGTCATCGCTGTCGTCATAGGTTGAATAAAAATAATAGTCTTGGGTGATCATGCGCTCTGCGTCACTGACATCGCCATAGCCGTCTTCTTCATTTCTACGACGTTGTTTTTCATCATCGTTTTCGAACTTGTGAACAATTGAAAACTCTTCGTTGTTATAAAGGCTTCCACCATTATTATCGATATCAGGGTTGAAGGCGGTTATGTCTTTTTCAACTCTTTTAATGGGATCTTGTTGTTTGGAGCCGCTAAAGCCCATCTGGGAATAGAGGGGGGCTGCCTTTGTGCTAGCATTATGATGTGTCTTTATCGCCATTGATCCCTCCTTAACAAGACAAATTTACAGAATAATGTTAAAGGATTGGTTAAGAATAGCCGTAGAAACGGCTATTTTACAAAGAGATATGTGGGGGGTGGGTAAAAGTTAGAAGCTTGGTTCAAGCGTAGGGGCGGTTGCCGCGACTGTTTTCTTATCCCAAGGGAGTGGTTCGCGTGCTTTGAACATGATCGATTTTGTCGCGGCCGGAGCGGCATCAGTTGCGGTAACGGCGCTTGTAAACGGCTCGGCTGGCTTCGCATCGGTTTTGATGCCGGATGGGGCAGCAGATTTAAACGTGGTCGCGCCGGAAACTTCAGCGGTAATGCGATCAACCATATCTAATTGATAAGGGAGTTTTGTATATTGGTTGTCCATGCGGGTCATGGCCAATTGGAAGTTGGCGTCCTCAGCACTTCTTTTGGTTTCATTGCCCTGTGCATCCACTTTGTAAGTGATGTTATATGCTTGGGATTTATCAATAAGGTCATCATTGACCATTGGCGGGGGGGTCGCGGACAGTCCGCCTTTATTCATCACGCAGGATGCGCCTGTGTCAAAATAAGCGACTTTGCCGGATTCATCCAGAATAGGTGTATAATTTTTTCCGTCACTTCCGGCGAATTTTATGCCAGCCGTATAGTCGGGTGGTACAATAATCTTATAGCTGGATTGCTCAACACTCAGGTAAGGATCGGGTGTCGGGTAGTAAATGCTGTTAATGGCCAGAGCAACTGCCTCATGAAGTTCAAGATTGGTAAGGCCGCCATTTTCTTGACGTTCAGCTTCTTGTTTCTCTTCCTCGGTTTCGTATTTATCGACAATTCTATGGGTGCGGATGCGTAAAACATCTTTTGGTCTGATGTCTGGATTGATATCCAAGTCCTGTTCTTCTTGAACAGGGTCATTCGCCGCAAAGGCTTGGAGTGAGGAGCGTATGTAAGGCGCTGCATCGACCGCAGTCAAAAGTGCTGACGGTGATGTCATTTGTCTTGATTGAGCTTTGATAGCTGCGAGACCCATTATTTCCTCTGTTACACACTTGTTTTTTATCGTTAATTTTACAGATATGGCTTCATATTATCATAATTTATTGCCCGATCCTAGAAAATTATGCCTGTTTTCCCGCCATACAATAGAATTTTTATGGGTTTTTAGCGATTATTCGAGGGGCTAAGCCTTTTCATTTCACTTGAGGAATGGTACTTAAAGCAAGGGCGTATCAGCCCCCATCCGAATCACTTAACTGGAGATAGTTTTATGAATATCCATGAATATCAGGCCAAAGAACTGCTGGCGAAATATGGCGTTGCCGTTCCTAAGGGAATTCCTGCAATGAGTGTTGCCGAGGCTGTGGCCGCGGTCGACCAACTTCCTGGTCCTCTTTATGTTGTTAAATCACAAATTCATGCTGGTGGGCGTGGCGCTGGGAAATTCACTAATAACCCAACCGGTAAGGGCGGCGTTCGTCTTTGCAAAACCAAAGAAGAAGTTCAAGCTGCGGCAGAAGCCATGATGAACCAAACTCTGGTCACCATTCAAACTGGGCCAGAAGGCAAAGTTGTTCAACGTTTGTATGTGACTGACGGTGTGGACATTAAAAAAGAATATTACTGTTCTGTTGTTCTTGACCGCGATTCATCCCGCGTGACCTTCATGGTATCCACCGAAGGCGGTATGGATATCGAAGAAGTCGCCGAAAAACACCCAGAGAAAATTTTCAAAGCGGCGATTGACCCAGCATCAGGAATGTTCCCGTTCCATGCGCGCAAATTGGCGTATGGTCTTGGTTTAGAAGGCGATGCGGTTAAATCTGCAACCAAATTCTTTATGTCACTTTATAAAGCGTTTGTTGAACTTGATTGTTCAATTGTCGAGATTAACCCATTGATTGTTACAGATAAAAACGAAGTTGTGGCGCTCGATGCCAAAATGAATTTCGATGATAACGCCATGTTCCGTCAACCATCTGTCGTTGCGATGCGTGACGAATCCGAAGAAGACGAAAACGAACGCCAAGCGAAAGACTGGGAATTATCCTATGTTCGTATGGACGGCAATATCGGCTGTATGGTCAATGGCGCTGGGTTGGCTATGGCAACCATGGACATCATTAAACATTACGGCATGGAGCCTGCAAACTTCCTTGACGTGGGTGGTGGTGCAACGACTGAACGCGTGACCGCGGCCTTCAAAATCATTCTGTCCGACCCGAAAGTCAAAGGTGTTCTCGTCAACATCTTCGGCGGTATCATGAAATGTGACATCATTGCAAACGGCGTTATCGCCGCCGCAAAAGAAGTTGCGTTGTCTGTTCCGCTCGTCGTGCGTCTCGAGGGTACAAACGTGCAATTGGGTAAAGACATCCTGAATAATTCAGGCTTGCCAATTATCGCCGCCGACAACCTCGACGATGCCGCTCGCAAAATCGTGGAAGCAACTCAAAAAGCTCTGAAAGCTGCTTAATCCCTTTCTGTCATCCCCCGACCAGTTCGGGGGATATTGAGGTATAGACGTGAGTGAAGAGAATGTAGATAAATCTGACCCTTTGTTTTTAGAGGGTTATAAGGCGTCTGAGAAAGGCGGTTCTGTTGGCGATTGTCCATATAGACCGCTGGACGGCGCTGATGCTGAAAAGTGGATTTTAGGCTTTTTAGAAGCCGAAGAAAAACCTCGGCGTAAATAAAGAATTAGTTACGTATAAATTTTGAAAGGACTAAATAATGTCAGTACTTGTAAATAAAAATACCAAAGTGATCTGCCAAGGTTTTACCGGCGCGCAGGGGACTTTCCACTCTGAGCAAGCGATTGCTTATGGAACAAAAATGGTTGGTGGTGTGACTCCTGGTAAGGGCGGCACAAAACATTTGAACCTTCCCGTGTTTGACACTGTGAAGCAAGCGGTTCAAGAAACTGGTGCTGATGCATCTGTGATTTATGTTCCGCCAGCTTTTGCAGCGGACGCAATTCTTGAAGCAATTGATGCGGAAATTGCGTTAGCCGTTTGTATTACCGAAGGAATTCCTGTTTTGGATATGGTCAAAGTGAAGCGTGCTTTGTCCGGTTCTAAAACACGCCTCATCGGCCCAAACTGCCCAGGTGTGATTACACCAGGTGAATGCAAAATCGGGATTATGCCTGGTCACATTCACAAACGCGGTAAAGTCGGGATTGTCTCCCGCTCTGGGACTTTGACTTATGAAGCTGTTCACCAAACAACGGCGGCTGGTCTTGGTCAGTCAACCTGTATCGGTATCGGTGGCGACCCTGTGAACGGTACAAACTTTATTGATGCACTTGATATGTTCCTGAATGACGATGAAACCGAAGCCATCATCATGATCGGTGAGATCGGTGGATCTGCAGAGGTTGACGGTGTTAACTTCTACAAAAACCACGCGAAGAAAAAACCGATTGCCGGTTTCATTGCGGGTGCGACTGCGCCTAAAGGAAAACGCATGGGGCATGCCGGTGCGATTATCTCCGGCGGTAACGACACAGCCGAGGTGAAAATCGCCGCAATGAAAGCCGCAGGCTTTATCGTTGCTGAAACACCTGCTCACTTGGGTGAAGCAATGCTTCGGGCGATTGCTGCTTAATCATTGAAAATATTCAGAAAAACGGGGGCGTATGCCCCCGTTTTTTTATGCATTAAACATTTTTTATGGAGATCGGGTTTATACTATTCCCGTGGAGTGAAAATGGTTCAAAAGTCTTTATTAGAAGCAATCGAGTATTTTCAAGGCGTAAATTCCGCAGCAGGCAAGGTGGATGTTTACGCGTTGGGGGATGAAGCCACCGCCAACATGGCGGGGGATATAGATGAACGATTTACTGTTTTACAACTGGCACTTATCGGACATTTGTTAGAAACGGTTCGAACGGCAAACGATAATATCTCGCTCGGTTTGGAAATTAATCGCTTGATGTGGTTTCACGGAATGGGGATGTGTCCCGATAAAGAATTCTGGCGGGAAAAATACAAAGTGCATGGAGCCTCCATGCGTTTCGGGTTTGATTGCGCAACGGCGGGTATTAATCTGGCCATAGAGCGTATTAACATGGAAGTTGAAGATTTGAATACGGGTGCGACGCCCGCAAAGGCTGAATGGGTCAGCGCCATAGAAGAAACTATCCAAAAATTTAATACTGAACGTACCCGTTTGGGGCAATTGACAACGGCTTATGCTGAGATCAATGGAAAAATTGAGCGTCGTGAGCCACATTATCCAGAAAGTCAAAGGCCTAATGTGACGGGGATCGATTTAAAGCAAGCATTCTTGGCTATTCATCACGAGATGGGAGCAAAGAGTGCGGAAGATGCCGCCAAGGCAAATCTTGCCGTTGCGCAAACACTTCTTACGCGCAGGAGTTTTATCGAACAGCGCGCCATCCCGAACCATTTCCCTGAGGATGCTGCGCAGCTTCTTAAAAATGTCTCCAAAATGCGAGATAACATAACAGCGTCATTGGAGCGTGCCGCTGTCTGGCTGGATGTTCAGGCAATTAACGAGGGATATAATTTTCCGAATAGTTCAAATCCGTCATAGTTATTCTTTCTTATCCAAGTGGGTGCTTGTGGGAGTTGTTCGGAAAATAATTGCGGGATAACCATTATTCTTCCTGATCTCATCCCCGCAAATTGCCAAAATATGGGCGTGCGGGGATGTTTTATGCTCAGAAAAGTTTGTATGAATTTAAGGTGTATACCCTCGGAATACTCGAGGTGCTGCAAACTCATCCACTGTCGGCTGTTGAATTTGATCGCGTCTTCTTTGCGCTCCTGATTCCATTTGCTCTAACAGGCTTGGGCCTTCTTGTTGAGTTTGTTCACGTCTTCTTGTTGCCCCTGATTCCATTTGCTCTAACAGACTTGGGCCTTCCTGTTGTTGACGTAGAGCGCTCATTCTTACCATGTTTGCTTTCAGTTCATTCTCTGAAATGGCTCCATGTCGTGTTCCATCTGCTTCCACATAAGTCCCAGATCCGCCAGCTCTTGGGATGGTTAGGGAAGCGCCATCATCAAATCTATAGACCATTGTTGTTGGATCGCTTTTGCTATATGAAACACTCGTAATCGGCATTTCCATTTCTGGACTTTTTATTCCTTGCGCATCTGTTACCTGTAATGAAAATCTTGAGACGCCATCGTCGGTGGTTCTCATGCGTATACTCGCGCTGACACCATTTTGTGTGTTTGTGATTTCAAAATTATCATTGATTCTAGGGTCTTGGGAGGCTTGATATCCCGACCCAGTCGCGACCCTATGTGTATCAGTAAGGTCGATATCACTTTTGATTCCTGGGCTTTTAACTTCTTTTAGTTCAACTGTCTGGCCGTTTGCATCTGTATATTTCAGAGGCACTTGCTTTACAAAGCTGGTTGTTTGGGTGATTGAACTGCCATCTTCTGCAAAATAACTATTGGGGCCGCTACGCTGGGTGGCTGTTGCTCCAAGTGGCATAGGTTTGCCGCCATTTACTCTCATTTGAACAGGGGTTACCTGATCTTTATCGAATTCAATTTCGATATCTTTATCGCCCGCTTTATAATTTCTCTTTAATGGTTTCGTCATAATGATCCGCCCTCTAAAATAATTGCCTTATAAAATTCTAAAAAGACTTTTTGTCGTAATTGTAACAATGCTATAATATTATGGAATAATTAAGTTATGGTAAAAATATAAATAATATTTACGGTTGTGCTTTTTGTTTAATTTTTTTGAGGTTTGTTCGGTAAAAGCCTGGGATGAAGTTATTTTTATCGCTTGTCTGTTTTCATAAAATCAAATATATCTTTTTATAATGAGGTTAAGAGTTCAGGCAAAGCCATATTATGATTATATTTCAAGAATATCGTATCCAACAATTAAAGTCTCAATTTTCTAAAGCGAGCAAAGGTTTGCCGTATGAGGATATGGGGGAAGAGGGGTTATTGAATCAGATATCTCCCGATCCTCTTAGGCGATTGTCAGTTCTGCAATCCAGATTGATTGCCCAACTCACTTTATTGGCTCAGGCATCGCTTGACCAGATTTTAGTTTCTATTGAAATCATGCGTCACTTACAATTTTTCGGCCGTGAGGTACTTAAGTCTGATGACTTATTAAATGCGGAAGGTCAAAGTAATGGTCGCATTTTGGAAGAGTATCTCTTGTCATCATCTAGATTTTTAGAAGAGGCCAGTGATTTCTACGATACATATCATTCCTTCAATGATGATGAGGGGGTATCCACTGATTCTAAAGATACCCAAGTGATGGTCGATAATTTTAATCAACAATTAGAGCGGTTCTATGAGCTTGATGATGAGGTGCGCTTTTATGAGAAAAGACAAGCTTCGGGACACCCCATCTTTGATGCAGATCAAAAGCCAAAGCTGAATGGAAAAACCACGCGGATTGCGCTGAGTGATTTATATCAGTCGACAGTAGGCAATACTGAAAGATCAATTAATCTTAGCATTGATTATGCAACTCTTTTATTAGTCAGAATGCAACTGATTAAAAACCGTGAAGTTCTTGGTATTCCTGACTTGAATGCGCGGTGGAAACAGCAAACTTTTAGCGACTATGATAAACTTAAAGACACAATCTCTCATATTGATGTTTTGACGGGCATTCGTCAGGATCGGCTTGGTTTTCTGGATAGAAAACTGATTTAAGGCCATTTTTCATCCTAAAAAACCCCTCTTTCCCCAAAGGGGGTTTTGCGTTAATCTATCACTATGAAATACTTATCCAAATTACCTCAGGATCTTCAGGATCTGATTGTCAGTCTGCCGTTTCGGGTGGGGCTGTTTATTTCCGAAAGTGACCAGACGGGGGGCGATGAGTCTGCCGAGGCCGAGCGGAAGGCACTTGAGAATATTGTGACCTTTTATGTGGAGGACACTGTCAAAGGTGAATTCGCGCACGAGGTCATGTTGCATACCCTGAACAACAAATCCAAATGGGCAGAGTGGGCGGAGAATATCGACACAGTTCCGGACGAATGTCTGAACCTGACCTATCGTCTTAAAGATCTGATCGAGCCCAAAGAAGTTTTGGCCTATAAACAAAATCTGATCGAGGTTGCAATTGCGATTGCACAGGCATATTGCGAATTTAGTGAAGATTCCAGTGCCATGACCAAATTGGAAGTTTACGTCTCATTGTTCCTGAAACGGATGCAGGCCATATTTGGTGGTGAGAAAATATCGTCCAATAATTCCAATGATTATGTGTTGAATATCAGCCCGTCCGAACGCGCCGCTATTCAATTGTTATCCAAAAATTTGGATATTCACGTTCAATTCTAATGAATAGAGTTTAAAATGTCAGAATTAGAAAGATTTCTTCCCGCTGATCAGGAGTTGCTGGTTAGTTTGTTCTATCGCATTGGGCAGTGGATGTCTCAAGCGGATGACACGGATGCGGGCGAAGATTCAGAACAAATCGAAGAAGCCCAGATGTTTAAAATTCTGAATAAACTGGCGCAGTCCAAAAATGCGGGATTGTTATGTTCTGAAATCGCTACTGAAGCTCTTCGTCAAAAGGGAAGCTGGGATCGTTGGTCGAAACAGATTGATAGCGTTCTGGACGATGTATCGCGTGCCAAACATTTGATCAAAGGGCAGTCAAACCAACAGGAATTTGTGGCCTTCGGGAAATCATTGGTCACTATTGCAACCGCAGTTGCCCGCGCATACCGCGAGGCAGAAGATAGCGAGCAGGATGAAGAAAAAGGTTTCTTGGGCTGGCTCAGCGAGAAAAAAGATCATGCGGTTCTGGCATTGACCGATGCGGAAGCCCATAAGGATTTGAATATTTCCCCTGCGGAAGATAGTGCCTTGACCGAACTTGTCATGACTTTAAAAGGATAATCAAAAAATGCGTATCGGGATTGACCTTGGCGGAACCAAGACAGAGATTATTTGCCTGAATGAAACAAACGGCAAAGAGCTTTACCGCAAACGCGTGCCAACCCCTCATGGGGATTATGCGGAAACCGTGAAAAACATGGCGCGTCTGGTTGATGAGGCGGAGAGAGAACTGGGGCAAAAAGGAACGCTCGGGGTCGGGATTCCAGGGACAGTTTCAACTGTCACAGGTCT
>Ga0155195_150_pt3 | contig 64861 bp, 55 predicted proteins | sample RifCSPhighO2_02_FD_106163 | JGI IMG/M metagenome (GOLD analysis project Ga0155195, IMG submission 106163) | Alphaproteobacteria bacterium RIFCSPHIGHO2_02_FULL_46_13
CAAATTCAAAAGTCTTTTCTTGGGTTGATGGATTTGTTTTGGCCTCAAGAGTTTTCTCGTAGGGCGTAAAGGTCGGGGCGCGTTGTTTGAATAGATCATAAAGCGCCGATAATTTCTTATCCTGTTCCAGATCACATTCCTGCGCCATGCAGGCGAGGGCGTAGGCAATATCTTTCGGGGTCATACGGTAACTGACCTCTACGTTCTTTTCACTGGTTATAACCGTGGTTTCATAGGTGGGGGTTTCACCCAGAATATTTGATTTCTCAATCCGGAATTCTACCCCGTGACTATTGAAACGAATCCCTTTCACGGGGGATTTCGGATCATCCTTTTTCTCGTGTATCAGGCGGATGCAGGTATCCATAAATGCAAACCCCGTCTTGATCTGCGCGGCGTGGGGAACGGGCAAGGCGTCCCGATAGGAGAGGGGGTCTTGAGGCTGGTTAAAGTCATGCGTGATGGGTTGGTTTGGGGGCCTGTGTTTAACCGCTCCTTTGACTGCCTGCTGCCTTAAAAAGTCTTGGCTGAATTTAGGTAATTTACTCTTGACCGGCAGGATAATCGCTTTTGTCATTTTTATTCCCTGTTATGTTTTTTTTGATGACCAAAAAGCTAACAGGGAACAGTTTTTCTGTCAATTCATGTGGATGGGTGAGTGCGGGGAATTTTTCTAACTCATTGAAAATAAATAATTTTAAATGCTTTCAATAGTTCGTTTTTCATTTTTTTATTATTATTGCGAGGAGTGATCTATAAGTTCGTTTCGCAGTTTTAAAAACCATCCCCTTCCACCACAAAGTCACAAAGCACACAAAGAATCACAAAGTTTTTTCGTGCGTGGTCATTCTTCACTCTCCATTGTCATCCCCGCCTCCCCATTGTCATCGCCGCGAAGGCGGGGATCCAGAATGTAACCGTCCCTCAATCAAGGTGATATTTAGGCTTAAAATAACCCATTGATTTGATTATTGTTTTTTGGGGCTATTAGTTCGTTCCCAGAAATTTGATTTTGGTGTTTCCCACTTCAAACCATCGGAAAATCAAGATGCACACTTACCCGCGAATGGATGCGGGTTCAGGTAGGGGCGATGTGCCTGTTTGTATATTAGGAAATTATACCTAATTTGTCAAGTGTCGATTTTTAATACAACTTTAGTTATACTTCGACTTAGTTTTTAAAATAAAATTCTAAGAGTGCAACAGAGAGATTCGTATGAAATTAAAAATGCAAAGTGATCAAGAAAGTATTATTGAGTCATTTTTAGAGAACTCATTTGGAGCACCTTTCCTTTTTATTTTAGATAAGTTTAATAATGGGCAGGAGGCCGCAGACTTAGCATGGGTCAACAATAGTTTCTCTGTGGTTTTTTTTATGACCCAAAGTAATAAAGAAATTTCTTACAATATTGATCATAATCTAAGACAAGCAATAAAATTTAAAAATAGATGGCAAAGAAATATGGCTGGCTTTCACCTTAGTGGAATAAATCGCTATCAAGAGAGACGTGAATTAAAATATACTGAAGCAAAAAAAATTATCTATTTGTCTGTAATTTCCAATGAGTGTGGGATATCTCTTATTAATCAACCTTCATGGAATAATCGTGAAATTTATATAAATATTCCAGACATACTTATTCGCAAATTAGCGGAGTTTGGTGGAACCATTATTGATATGCTTAATATTATTAAAATTTATTTTGAGGAGATAAAAGTAGAAGGCGCTGATGAAAAACAAAGATTTGAAATGCTAATTAATTTTGTAGATGAATATGTCTCTGAAGCTAAACAATTCATGGAATTAAAGAAAATAGGTTCTTCAGGAATTGATACTGATAAAATGCATATGTACCTTCAGTCTTTGAAAGGGGCGTCGCAAGCTCCATGGAAAATTAACGATGATCCAGCAATGATAGCCTGTATTTTTGGAGACCTATCTTCATTTGATTTTGTTTCTTTAACTTCATTTATTGCAACATCGATTAGTAAGTGCAATCCCCCGACTTTTTCCGAATCGATTGTTGGAAGAATAAATACCGTTCATCGCAATTTTGTTGTAGCTGTCATTAGCTTCTCTGATATGGCGTCTGCAGGGAAGGCTATAGAAAAAGCTGTGGAGCTTGCGGCCGAGGATGCAACGGTTTTTGTTTTTGGCGATATGCACGGAATTAATGATTACAACTATCCCATGATGATGTTTTTAGCAGATAATCAGAGTATGTCACATGCGGATAAATGCTTTGAAAATATAAGGTCTCTGTATACTAATTAATTCAAATTCTTCCGCACAGGCTTATACCGCTCAAACGCGTCCATCATATTCACCACGCCTTGCATCATGTTGCCTGATGGATGTGTCCAGATGTGGTGGGTGCTGTCGATGAAGGTGGCTTCGGCTTGGACGAAGCTCGCGCAGTTTTCCTGGTTGAAGGGGCCTTCGACGGCGATAGGGTTATCGGTGGCTGTTGTCCACCAGTTTAAAATATCGAGCAGTGGGTCGCCAGCTTTATCGCTATAGATCGTGATAAAATCAAGATCATGGTCGAGGGCGGATTTGGCGGCGGATTTGGTGGAGCAACGAAGACCCACAATTGATTCTTCGCTGAGCATCTTACGCGCCTCGGTCGCCTTTTGAATCGAGGAGCAGATCACGCCGTCCGCATTCACTGCACGCGCCAGACGCGCATCATCGGCCACTAGAAAAATAAATCCGTTTTTATAACAGGTTTCCTGATAGGCTTTGACCGCCGCATCGCTCACGTCATTTTTACCGTGGCCACGGAATTCAACCACATGGCGGTTGAGGCTGTAGTTTGAAAAACGATTTGCCCCGTGAAGGGCCTGACCCAATTTGAAACATTGTTTTTCATGATCGTCTGTATCAGGCAGAATGATATAGAGGCCGCAATTCGGGGCTTCTGCGTCGGTTGATACGGCTTGATCAATGGTCAATGTTTCTTCGGTCATCGGATTTACTTACAAATACGGAGTGCTTCCAGAATAATTTCATTGGCGAAATTTTGATCGAGCGGGTTCGGGTTGCTCATCAATTGATAGAAGAACGCGCCGTAGATCATATCCACTGTCAATGCGGTGTTGAGTGTCGCGCGGAAATCACCGGAGGTTTTTCCTTGTTCTAAAATGCTTGCCAGAATTTCTTCGTGTTGAACCATGAATTTTTCAAAGAACAACGCTTGGGTGTCTGCATTGCCTTGGGATTCTGCGTACACTTCGGCGATGACTTTGCCGCCGCGACCACGGCAGATACGCGCGAAGCGTTCCAATTGTTTTTCGAGCAAGTCTTTTGGTTTGCCGCCGCTCACTGGTGCAGGCAGGGAATTCATCGGGCCTGAAATCGCATCCAGTACCAACGCCACTTTATTCGGCCACCAGCGGTAGATGGTTGTTTTGCCAACGCCTGCTTTTTTCGCAACGGATTCGATCGAAATGTCACGGACAGCAGTCATGAGCAACATTTTATTGGTGGTGTCCAGAATAGCCTGCATCGATTTTTCCGAGCGCGGGCGACCATTGGTACGGACAGCAATTTCTTCAACGACGATTGCCTCTGGAGCAATGTTATTTTGATTAATCTCTACGGGGGCGTGAATTTGGGTATGTGCCGCGTTTGCAGTCATTTGTCATTTACCTTTTAAATCTTTGAAAGCTGATTTCTCTATTTTTTTAAGAGTGTATGTCTTACCCCGCAATTCCCCAAAAGGGCAAGGAAAAACGCAACCACAAGTGAAAAAAATATTAAGTTTTAGGGCTTGAAAAGCTTAGAACCCGCCAAATCGTTGCGGTGCATCAATTAGAATGGTCGATGTCCCGTTTTTAATTTCAAGAATGGCTAACCCACGGTCGGCGATTCCGTCATTTGTAAAACGGAAAATACCGTCTACTCCGGCAAATCCATTAGGACTTGTTAATGTATCACGCCCGAATCCATGCCCCGATTTTGCCAGCACAACAGTTAAGGCCGTCGCGTCATAAGCGAGGGAGGCTAAGCGCGGTGGTTGTGTGCCGTAAGTTTCGACATAGCGGCGTTCAAACCGTGTGCGAAGACGTGGTGATGATGCCGCGTACCATGCGCCTTGAAGGCCTGATAATTTTGCAGCATCCGCCTGATCCCATAGACCGGTGCCAAGGCGTTTGACGGTGGCATCAGGATAGCCCGCTGCACTCATCATCGTGGAAATTTTATTGGAATCGGTGGCGGAGGCTGCAATCAGCACGGCGTCCACACCAGCTTTCAGTGTTGACAGGTCAGCGGCAGTTGGAAGTTGTCCAGCTTCGTAACGAATGATGCCTGCCGTATCCAGAGAATATCTTTGCATGAACATTGAAAAGGTCGATGCAACGCTGTCGCCATACACATCGCGCGGTGCAATGAGTGCAATGCGTTTATGCCCGACAGAGCTGGCGTAAGTCAGCACAGAATTGACCTGCGCTTGCGGCATAAAGCCCATGAGGAAGGTGTTGCCCACTGCGGCAGATGTATCGGTTGAGAAGGACACGATATTCAAATTATTTTGAAGGGCGATGGGCGAAATGGTTTTGGTATCGGTTGAAAAGACAGGCCCTAAAATCAGGTTCGCGCCGTTCGAGATAGCACTATTGATCGCTTGGACAGCGCCTTTGCCTGTATCCTCGGGACGCAGTTCGAAAACGGAAGATGCATTTAAATCAAACATAGCGAGCTGCGCTGCGTTCAACATTGCCTGACCTGTCTCAGACCCTTTGCCAGTAAGTGGAAGGAGGAGGGCAATTTTGGCAACTTTCGGGATGCCTGTTGCGGGCATGGCGTTCGGGTTAATCGTCACACCGTCTGCTGTTCCTGCAACGGGGGGGACAGTTTGTCCTGACATTTCAGGAGTAATTTTACCCTCGGACTGTTTCCATGGACTATTCTGTAGATCAGAGCAACCTCCGAGAGCCAGCAGGGTTGAACCCAATAAAAAGATATGGCCTACAGAAAGCAGATTGCGCTGCATGGAAAGCTCCCTTAATGTCTAAAGATAAAATTGAAGCCCTGACCCTACACAAAATGACAGATTGATGCCAGACACTTTATACGGTTTTACAGATATTCAGAAAAATCCTTTGAAATCAGGTCTTTATCTGGTCGCGACGCCGATTGGCAATTTGCGGGACATCACCTTGCGGGCAATTGATACATTAGCAATGGCTGATATAGTTGCCTGCGAAGATACCCGCGTCAGTGGGAAATTATTTCAGGCGCTGGGGTTCAAGGTCAAATTGATGGCTTTGCATGACCATAATGAAGTGGCGCAAACTCCTTATCTACTCAGTTTGATTGCGGAAGGAAAATCTGTGGCGTTGATTTCGGATGCCGGCATGCCTCTGATTTCCGACCCCGGATATAAATTGGTGCGCGAATGTTTGGAGAAGGGTGTGTATGTCACCAGTCTCCCTGGGGCAAATTCACCGCTCATGGCGTTACAACTTTCGGGGTTGCCGAGTGATAATTTTTCGTTCCTCGGGTTCTTGCCGTCAAAGACAAAAGCGCGGCGCGATATGTTAGAAAACTGGAAGTCCGTGCCGACAACTTTGGTGATTTTCGAAAGTGCCTCACGGATCGAGGAGAGTTGTGCGGATATTCTGGCGGTACTGGGTGACAGGCCGATGACACTCACCCGCGAACTGACCAAAAAATTCGAAGATGTTTGGCCGTCAACTGTATCGGGTATTTTAGAACGTCTGAGAAAAGATGGTGCGCCGAAGGGTGAAATTGTTTTGGTGATCGGGCGTGGTGAAGAGGTTCAGGTTGAGGTTGATGTTGACGCCATGCTAAAATCCGCACTATCTACTATGACCATGAAAGAGGCTGTTTCCGCGGTGGTCGAGGCCACGGGGTTGCCTAAAAAACAAATTTATAACGCAGCACTTGCACTTAAAAACGAAGACTAAACCATGAAGACAAAACAGACATTTGGTATTATCGGTATCGGCGCATTCGGCGAATTTATGTTGAAGCATGTGACGCCTTATTTTGATGTGCGCATTTATGATGCGTTCAAAAATCTGGACGAGGTAGAGGCAACATATCATCTGACTGTGACTAGTTTGGAAGACGTTTCGAAATGCGATATCGTTGTGTTTGCCGTTCCCGTCAAAGAACTGGAAAAAACGGTTGCGAGTGTCGTGCCGTTTTTAAAAGCAGGGCAATTGGTCATCGATTTATGTTCGGTGAAATGTAAACCTGTCGAGATTTTAAAACGCCTGATCCCTGCGGGGGTTGATGCGGTCAGCTTGCATCCGTTATTCGGGCCCCAGAGTGGTAAGAACGGAATTTCTGGCCTGAACGTCACGGTTTGCAACGTGTCGGGAGATCGTGCGCCGTGTATTATTGCATTTTTAAAAGATAAATTATCCTTGAATATATTCGAGACCACCCCTGAAAACCACGACCAAGAAATGGCCTATGTGCAGGGTCTAACCCACATGATTGCCAAAGTTTTCGTACGCATGGATGTCCCCGATATTCATCAACAAACAAAAACTTATGCGCATTTAAATGATATGGTCGAGCTCATCCGCTATGACAGCGAAGAATTGTTTTTAGCTATTCAACGCGATAACCCGTATGTCCGCGAGACTACGGAAAAATTCTTTGCTGCGGTGAAGGCGTTGGAAGAAAAGTTAAACGCGGCTTCCAATCAATAAATCCAATACCGCCATTCTTACAGGCACCCCATTGGCGCCTTGTTTGAAGATCACGCTTTGGGTGGGGTCGTCGGCGACGTCGTCGGAGATTTCTACGCCGCGGTTCATGGGGCCGGGGTGCATGACGATGGCGTCGCGTTTGGCAATTGCCAGACGTTCGGGGGTGAGGCCGTAGGCGTGGTAATAGGCGGTATCATCGGGGATTGCCGAGGCATCCATCCGTTCTTTTTGAATACGGAGGACATAGACCACGTCGCAACCTTTGAGGCCTTCTTCGAGTGTGTCGAAGACTTTGACACTCGACGGGATTTTTGTGGGTTGTAAATTTTTCGGGGCGATCAGGTGAATATTTGCGCCGAGTTTGGTGAGGAGGGCGACATTTGAATTCGCCACGCGGCTATGTGCCAGATCACCGATAATCGCAATAGTCAGGCCGTTGATTTTGCCTTTATATTCGGTGATGGTCAGGGCATCGAGGAGAGCCTGTGTCGGGTGTTCGCGGTAGCTGTCGCCCGCATTGATCACAGGGCAATCGACAAGTGACTGCACATAGTGGGGCGCGTTATATTCATGGTGGCGCATGACGATGGCATCGGGTTGATAGCCGTTTAAAAAGCGCAATGTATCGGAGAAGGTTTCACCTTTTTGTGCCGAGCTGACTTTTTCATCCCAGTTCATTAATTTTCCGCCGAGGCGCAGGACTGCCATTTCGAATGAATTACGGGTGCGGGTTGAATTTTCGGTGAACAAGGTCAAAACGACTTTGCCGTCCAATGTTTGCGGCACTGTTTTATCGGCCAAGGCTTTTTTGAAAAAAGCGGCGCGCGCCAAAATGAGGTTGATGTCCTCAACCGACAGGGGAGGGATATCCAAAAGATTTTTTACGGAGAGCGTGTGTGTCATGGCTATGGTTATGACTCAGACTGAAATTTTTTTCTAGTAACGATTTGTTAACTATTTATAGGCAGTATCAACTTATTAAAGGGAACAGCATGAGAGTGCGAGCTGTTCCCTTTTTTATTTATCCCATCAAATAGGGGTAAAATTTCCATATACATGAGACAAGAATACCGACACAAAAACCGGGGCCAGCGGGGATCATTAGTCGGTGCATGTCGGGTTTAGATTTTTCTTTAATGGCGCGGGCAAGGGCAAAGCCGATACCGTGGAGCAGACCAGCAAACGCACCGATGGTCATGGCCATCACGACACCTTCGACGCCTAGCCATAATCCGGCGGCGCCCAGAAGCTTGACGTCACCTAAGCCAAGAGTGTCTTGTTTATAATACATATTACCGAAAAAGCGGATGGTCAGAAGCGTTCCTGCCCCCAGAAAAGCGCCATATAATAATTGGATAGGTTCTAAAATTGTGAATTGAAGGCTTGCGTGAAAGGCGATCCCCAGAATGCCCAATGTGAGGTTGAGCCAGTTCGGGAGCAGCCAGACCCTTAGGTCTATAATGGAGAGTGTAACGAGTGTTATCACGCCACCGAGGCCTATTATGTAAGGAAGAAAATGCAGAACATCCATTTTTATGTCTTATCGATTCTGGCTTTTAAGCCAAATTGAATTTTGCGGTACTATATGTGCAGGATTGCAATGTAAATGCTCTTGATTTACCATGCAAATCTTAATATTAGCCCGCCCACATGATTCGAAATCACATGAGAAGTTTACCTAAATGTCCCAAGGAGAAAAGATATTAATTGTCGAAGATAACGATTTTGTCCGCATGCAAGTCGTATCTTACCTTCAGGATGCAGGATATGAAGTAGTTGAAGCCACAAATGGGGCGGCGGGTCTGACGATGATTACGAGTGATTTATCGTTGATTATTGTAGATGTCCGCATGGCGCCGATTGATGGGTTTGAGTTTATCAAGGCGGTGCGCGGTCGAAATACCACATTGCCTTTAATTTTAGTAACGGGAGATCAAAATCCCGATTTGTTAAACGAAGCGAGTAAATGGTCAGTGAGTGCTGTCTTAATGAAGCCGGTTCAAAGGGAACGGTTGATCAGTATGGCAGAGCGAGCGATCTCAAAAGTAAAAAAAAGATAACGAGTGAATTTTTAGAAAAGGGCAAATGATGTCTTTGTTACAATCTTCCGCACCACTTCAACAGTTCAAAAGAAAAGGTTTGAATACTCTTGCGCTTTTGGCGACAACGAGCATGGTTTTGGCTGGTTGTGCCGATGCCGTGGGGCCTGATACAAGAACCGCAAATATTCCTGCCCCGAAAGTGGCGGATCAAAGACAAAAGGGTATTAACGAAAACGGCGAACCCATTATGTATTTGCCGTTGGGCGAAGATGTTTTGATGCCGCAAAGCGCAAAAAGCGACGCATTGCCGGATACAATTGTGGGCCCGTATGAGTTGCGTGGTGAGACATTAGCAGGCGCATTGCAATTGATTATGGACGGTATAGATGTACCGGTTACATTCGAGTCTGAAACAAGCCTGACAAAAACCATCACTATGACCAACCTCAAAGGCCCTGTCAGTCAGGTGGTCAATGATGTGTGTGCATTGGCAAATATGTATTGTTCATTCCAGAATGGCGTTCTGTCGGTCAAAGACCGTGAAATTTTTACAGTGACCCTTCCACCGATTGTTGCCAAAGCTGATGTTGGTGCCTTGTTAACCAACGTATCTGCAGCGATTGGAAGTATTACGGGTGAAACACCGATTATGGATCCTTCGACCCGCACGATTGTGTATCGTGCAAGTCAAAGAACAGCCGAGATGGCCAATCGTTATTTCCAAAGATTGCGTTCGAATACCGCCATGATTGTTTACGAAACCTATATTTGGGAAGTAAACCTGAATACCGCAAACTCCGCAGGGATTAAGTGGTCTTCATTTGATCAAATCGGACGTTTTAAATTTGGTATCAATCTTGCGGGGGCAACGGATACTAATCTGGGTACTCCTGTGAGTATCGGTCTCCCGACTACCGGTAGTGTCAGTTTCACATCCGGTGATGTGTTGCAGTTTATTTCCACTTATGGGGCGGTAAAGACGATTTCACAACCGCAGATTTCTGTCCTCTCTGGATCAGAGGCAAAATTGCGCGTAGCCGATAAACAAAACTATGTAGCCTCCATTACCAAAACAGCCAGCACAACATTGGGAGGGGCTGATAGCTTCTCAACAACCACAGCAACTGCTGATACCGGCTTTACTCTGAAGATCGGTTCGAACTGGGATAATTCATCGGTTTATGGAACGGTTGATATTCTCCTCCAAGAACTTCGTCAGATTGATAGTTTCGAAGCGGGTACGGATGCTACAGTTCAGTTGCCACAAACAACAGAGCGTGAGCTGAACACAACTGTTCGTGTGCGCCCCGGCGATATGGTTCTGATTGCCGGACTGGTTCGTGAAAATGATCAATTTAGTAAAGATGGTTTAGGTCTTGCGAGACCACTTATCCCAACCAGCCGCAATGTCAGCAGCGGGAATACAGAATTGGTCTTCTTGTTGCGTCCGCGGGTCGTTGTATTTACGTCTCCAACTTCTACAACGCCTCGTAAAGGTGATGTGGCATTACCGGACACATCTTTTACACAGCCTATGGCTGCTCCCGCAGCACCACTTCCAGCACCTGTTGTTGCGCCGATGTCGATGGATGATGATATGGCACCGGTTACCTCCGCTCCTCAGCAGGCCGCGCCGACATTATCTGCGCCAGCTACTATTCAAACGGCACCAGCGGTTGCAGGTGAGCCAACGTCTTCGTCAATTGAAATCCAACCTCTGTCCGAGGTTGTAAATGGTCAGGGAAATACAGAAGGGGCGCAAAAAGACCCGTCTGTGATCGTGAATTATGATGTTTTGGGGCATTAGGTGATATGATGGTATCAAGATTTATAAACAGAAATAATAAACTGGCGTTCATGGGATGCATTCTTTTGTCATCAACCATGATCATGACATCTATGCCTGTCCATGCAACCAACGCGCTGGGTGATCCTGCTATTCGTAGTATGAACACAAAAAATGGCGCCATCGGTGGAATGAAAGCAGTCGATACAGAAACAAAGGCCGGAGATATTACCGTTGGATCGACAACGCAGGTTGTTGTCAAATTCAGAAACGAATCTTCACAGCCGATTATTGTCGGGGCTGTTAGTCTCTACCCTTCCTCAACCGTCAGTACGGAAGTTGCGTTGAATGAATGTGGTAATGGAAAAGACGCCATTCCCGCAGGCGCGGAATGCGCGATTGTTGTATCGGTCAAAGGTTTGAAAATCGGGAACTGGCGCGTTGAAGCCTTGTTGCGCCATGACGGGAAATCCCGCATAGCAACTGCGGCTTTGCTTGGAACAATTACGGCAGGCGATGATAAAACAGATGTGTTGTTGAGTGATGTGGAGATGATTCCGAATGAGGTTGATTTCGGATCATTAAACTCCAGCCGCCCTTTGGTGAAATCCGTGATTATGCGGAACGTCACATCCAAATCGATTAAAGTCGGTAAGGTGAATATCGAAGCCGCCCCACAATCAGGTTACACGTTAAGTACAGATTGCGGTGACTTGGCAGCAGGTCAGGCCTGTATGGCAACCGTGACATGGTCGCCTGTCACCGCGGGTAAATCGGACGGTGTTCTGGTCGTTGAGCATGACGGCCCGACCCGCGTATCAAGTGTTAGCCTGAAAGGTGATTATCAACCAAAAGCAGTTACCAAAGCGACCATCTTCCCTGATGCCGTTCCGGGGGCCGGTGTTCTTGTATCCTCTCAGGAACAAATTAATTTTGATAAGGTCACCAATGAAGCCTCTATGACGGTTTCTTTGGTCAACGTGGGCGATCAGGAGATGCAACTCAAAGATATTTCTCTCGGAAGCTCTGATAAAGGGTTAACCATCGCTAGTTCGGGATGCCATGCTAATAGTGTTTTGCAACCGATTGAGGCTTGCGCCCTGACGATTAATTGGTCACCCGTACGTTCCGGTGAGATTATTGAAGATGTTCGCATTTATCATGATGGGGCGCGCGGTGTTTTGGTTCTTCCAATTCGTGGAACAGCCGGAAACGCCATCAACAAAGATTCTAAAGCTGTTGTCGTGACGGCTGAGAACGGCCAGCAACCCGTGATCAAAGCTGTCGAGAAACGCCAAGCATTGGAAGGGTTTGTGATTTCATCCCATTCCGGCAAAAAAGCCATCATCAATGGCCCAGGTGGAAGCCGTGTTATTTCTCAAGGTGCAAATGTTGTGCTGGGTGGAATTGAATGGCGGGTCAATATTGTTGAAAACGGTGTTGAATTTGTAAACGGGAAAGACCGTGTCATGCTTTTGTTCGATAGATCTTTATCATCGGCCAGCCGCAGCGGAACTTCAAGTGGTGGCAGCAGTTCATCGACAACCTCAACCACAAAAACGACCTCAAAATAAAATGGATCAGGAAAAAGACCTTTCAAACATCTCTATGACTTCGGTTGAATTAGAAGCAATCGAAGAAAGAAAAAATTGGGATCGTCGTAAATCTAGATCTGAAGATTCTTCGCATGCCGGTGATGAAAGACGTCAATGGCGTGATCGTCGGAAATCAAAAGCCAGTGAAGGTCGTGAGCGTTATCTGGACATGGTTCAACGGGAACGCCCGATGCTCATGGATTTGGGTGTTGTGCGGTCAACGGAACAATTGTTGGATATGGCCGGAACGCCGATTGTATCTGACGAAGATGACAAAGATAAATCAGCCATTCGTGACCATGCCAGTGGTGACCAGTTGCGCCAGATTTTACCTGTGCAATCATGGTTGCCGTTAAACATCCATCTAATTGGTTTGTTGGATGGTGTTCTGAGAGTAGCCCCGTTGAATGATTTGAACCCGCGTCAGATAGAGGCTTTGATATCCACCGCCAACCGAAGCGGGTTATTGGTCACAAGTATTGAGCCAGAAATGTGGGATCGTGCCGAGTTGTTGCAAACGATGCGCGCCGTGCATGATTTGTCAGCTGATCGTACCGAAAAAACATTATCGGCGTGGCTTGCGGATACTGATAACGGTATTCTCCTCAACCAGTTTTTGCGCGATATGCTTGCAGAATCTTTGCAAATGCGTGTATCGGATGTTCACTTGCTCCAAGACAATAACCCGACAGCACCGAACTGGATCAGATACCGGATTGACGGTGACATGGTGCCTGTTCACTTGCTTCCTCCCGATGCAATGGCGCGTTTGACGACATTGATCAAACGGGATGCGGGGATGAACTTCGGTGACCGAGTAACACCGAAAGACGGACGTTTCAGTTTCTCGTGGCAAGGTCGTGTGATTGACGTTCGTGTGGCTGCGGGGCCGCAGGCGCAGGATGGTGAAAAACTGACCATGCGTTTGCTCGACAGGGCATCGCTGAAAGGCTTTGACGAACTTTTCAAACGTCACGAAGATGTGGGCGATTATTTGGCGCAATCCCTGTCCCCTGAAATTAAAGGAGGCGGTGGTTTGATTATTTTATCGGGGCCAACGGGTTCGGGTAAAACCACAACACTTTATGCCTGTATTCAACAGATCGACAGACGTCGTCGCCATGTGTTGACGATTGAAGACCCGATTGAATATGAACTCCGCTATGCAACCCAATGGCAAGTGCGCCCGGGGATGAAGGGTGGTGAGTTTGCCGACCTGATCCGCGCCGCCATGCGTCATGACCCTGACTATATCGTGATCGGGGAGTTGCGTGATGCCGACACTGTGGAAACAGCATTGAAAGCTGCGGAATCTGGACATACTGTGATTTCAACCGTTCACGCGGACACGGCGCTTCAGACATTCGAGCGGTTAAAATCATTGATGCCGACTGATAAAGAACGGTCTTCGACCTTTACCCTCTCTCAACAGGTGCGTTGTATTATTAACCAACGTCTGGTGAAGATGGTTTGTCAAGGATGCGCCCACCAAGGCCGTGCAATGGATGTTCTTGAAAACCATGAATTGACTTTGCTGGGGTTAGAGCCAACGATCATTGTACGCCGTCACAACACCAGTGGCTGTGATTTGTGTAACCGTACCGGAATTTCGGGACGGACACTTCTGTTAGATGCCTTGATGATTACTGTAGGCCCGAGTGAACGCGATAAAATTTATAAAGCCCTGATGCACAACGTCAACGATGTTCTGCAACAAGATGGAGTGATTGTTCATACACGTCGCCGCGGTCTGATTGATTTGGTTGTGAATGGATTGGTTGATCCTAAATCTGCTATCAGCTATCTCGAATCCTAACGGGGCATCATAAAGTATGCAGCAATGGCTCGTCAAAATCGCTTATGATACTCGGTCTGGCCCTAAACGCACGACCGAGACGATTTATATGCCGAGTGAAGCGGATGTCAGAAATGCTGTGCGCGAACGTGGCGGACATGTGTTGAGCATTCGCCCCCATACCAGAACCCAGATCGAGCGTTTATTGGCAAGATCCAGTTGGTGGCAGGTGCAGTTGCTTCGCGGTATTATGTTCCGTTCGACCTCCACATCCCCTGGTGTTGCTCTTTGGAAAATTATTGAAGCTGAAACCAACCCGACCCGCCAGAATATTCTGGCACCGGCACGCGAGGCGTTGGTGCAGGGGTTGGGGCTGATGGATGCCCTCAAAGCTTTGAATATTTTTGACCGTTCGATATTGGCGATTATTTCCGCCAGCGAACGCTCCGGTAAATTAATGGAAGGGATTCCCTATGCCATTAACGCCATCACCCAGAAACGCAAGAATACACAGGCGATTATGGGGACTATGGGGTGGCTCGCCTTTGACGTGTTCTCGATTGTGACCAGTCTGGCTGCAGGTAAAGATTTGGTATTGGGGTGGTTTAAGGATAATGCGCCAAAAGGTGGCGAAGAATTAGAACAATATATTCGCGTGACGGGAAATCTGGCTTTGACGTGGGATATTCTGATCTGGACCGCCTATGGCTTTGGAGCATTTATGGCGTGGTGTATTTTCTCATTCTTTATGAATAAAGGGAAAAAAGATTGGCCAACCGCCAGAGTGGTGAGAAAAATCCCGATGATTTCAGGCTATTTGCGCGATTTGAGCTTTGCCGACTCGATGAATGCTGCGTCCCGCATGTTACGCAGTAATGTGCCGATTGGTGACACATTGAAACAATCCGGGGAAGCCGCCAGCTCCCCTGATGTTGCTGCTTATTGGGAGGCCGCCAATGAACAGCTATCCCGCGGGGTTGGTCTGGGGTCGGCTTTGGACCGCGACCCGTTGAACAGGTCGGAACGGCTTGAACTTGCCAGCTTGTCTGATCTATCACAGGTTGCTACAATCATGGAATCAATTGCCGAGATAAGAGGCCAATCGGCAAGGGTGAAACATAAACTGATTATCTGGGTGGCCTTCTTGTTAACAGGGGTCTATCTGGCAATTGGATTTGGTAGTGCGATTTATGCCTTGACCGTCATGAACATGAGTATGGACAGTATGATGGGCGGACTCATGGGCGGGGTTGAGTAGGAAAAAATGAAATTTGATTTAAAAAATATTCTGGGTAAAAAAGAAAAATCATTTCTGGATATAGAATCCGGAGATGAGGGCGTTGCGCCTTCTGATGCAGAACCTCAGAAAGTTGGCCAGAAAGCAAAACCAACCTTGCCTGATCGTTTTACCGGTGAGGCAAAATATTTCAATGAAAATTTAACACCGTTTCTTCCTGCCGAATTAATCGGTGGTGGTATCCCCTACGTTCCGGGTATGGAAGACGAAGCGGTCTGGAATGCGGCATCACAGGCCTGCGCAACTGAGAAAGTACATTATGTGTACTCTATTGAAGGGGAACGGGTCTGGTATTTGGCATGCCCCTCAACCGCCTTGGCCTCTGCGCCTGACAGCTGGTGCCCACTCGCTGCGGCATTGCCGGGCAACAGTGAATTCTGGGACAAGCAATCGGTTTATATTTATGAGAAAGATGGTTTGGCCTCTGCGTTGAGATGGGATTCCGAGACCGGTCGTCTGCAAATCTTTTTCGGAGCCGCCAGAACGATTTTGCCACGTATTCAAAGTATGGAAGCCAATTTTATTACCATCAATCCGCAAATCGCCGATGTGATCCCATGGAGAAACCAGCAATTGCGGAGCGAGCAATTGGCGCGCGGCACAGCCCGTATGTTGGTTATGTCAGGTGTTTTGGTAAGTTTGGTTTTGCTAGGCTTTATGTTCTTACAATATGTAGGGCTGAATTTTATGGATCGCCATTTGGAAGCGATTAAAGAACAAAGTGAAACAGCCAGTATGGATTTGTTGAAGAGAGCCACAGAATTGTCTCAAAATGATGTTTTGAAACATACGACGCGCCTTCAACAGCTTCTGGATGACTTGGGCCAGATTGACGGGACACTTGTCCGCTACGAAGTCAATAAGGCCGGAAAATTGGAATGGGAAGCCTTGGTCACCGCCGGTTATTCCAAAGGAGTTTTGAGCATTCAGGGAACGGCGCAACCGGGGATCGAACCTGATGGTCGTATTCGTATGAAGGGAACCAACTAGGCTTCGGTTGGGGGTCTTTTTATAGGTTACTAAAATATGGTTATCATTTCTGCTTTTATCGTTGTACTGGGGTTCATACCGCTGATTTGTAAATTGGCGGATCGGGCTGGCTTTGTTGATAAGCCGGATGGACGGAAGCAACATGACAAGGCTGTGCCACCATTGGGCGGTGCGGTTATTTTTACAACATTCCTAACCTATATGATGATTTTTGGCTCAATGCCGTGGGCGGTATTTGCGGCTCTGGCCTTGATTCTGGTTTTGGGAATTGTTGACGATGCTTGGGAAGTCAATGCGACCTTAAAATTCCTTCTTCATTTTCTGGCGGCCTTTATGTTGGTGATTGGGGGCGGGGCGCAGATTCATTCACTTGGAAATTTATTGGGGTTTGGTGATATTCATCTCTGGTGGCTGGCGATACCGTTCTCCGTGGCCTGTGTTGTCTATATTCAGAACGCCGTGAATATGATGGACGGTGTTGACGGTCTGGCGGGTGGATATTCTTTTCTGGTTTTTGCGTGGTTAATGCTTGCTGAAATCATGGCCTTTGATCATATCTTGAATCAACAAATTCTTATTCTGATGGCCTGTCTTGGCGGGTTTCTGGTCTATAATATGCGCTCACCCTTTCTTAAGAATGCAAAAATATTTCTGGGGGATGCGGGGAGCATGGCCTTGGGTTTAATGATTGCATGGTACGCTATCACCCTGACGCAAGGGCAGTTTGCGATCATGAAACCTGTGAGCGTTGCATGGATTATTGCGTTACCGATTTTTGATTCTTTTGCATTGTTGGTCACACGGATCAGAGCCGGACATCCGCCATTCAAGCCGGACAGACGGCATTTCCATCATCATTTCGCCAATGCGGGTTTTACCCCCGGTCAGACAACCGCGCTGATTTTATCTTATTCTGCCCTATTGGGAGCCATCGGATTTTTTGGAATCAAAATAGGCGTTCCCGAATATATTCTGGGATGGGGATGGGTGGCTTTGTGGATGGGGCATACTGTCCTCACCCTGAAATCAGAAAAATTTATTCAGCTGCTTGTTGCCGTCCGCGCACGAATTCAGCGTCAATAGTTTCGATCAAGCCTTGCTCTAACGATGTCGGTGCAACAAAACCAGATGCTTTGACGCGGTCGGCTTTAAAGACTGTTGTTGCGCAGAATTTTTCAATCCGCACACGACTGATCGGCAATTTTTTGCCCGTTGCACGCGCTACAATATCGAGCATCATGCCTGCGCCCAGACCAATGATTTTCGGGAGGCGCAAGTTCGGTGCTTTGACGCCAGTGCGTTCCTTGATCAGGTTGACCAGTTTGGTCATGCTGTAATCAGGTTTATCAATATAGTTGAGGATATGCAGGCCTTTATCAAAAGACAGGCTGTAATTAAGGAAAGCCGACACGTTGCCGACATAGGCCATTGATTTTTTATTCTCTCCGTCACCCACCATCAGGAAGCGACCTTTGGTAATTTGTTCCATCAGGTTATGGACGTTACCGCGGTTACCCTCGCCAAAAATAACGGTCGGTCTGACAATAATTAAGGTGCGGTTGGCAGGGTCTTTGGCATGCCATTCTTTATAAACGGTTTCTGCCTGAGATTTCGTTTCACCATAAGGGCCGATGGGTTTATGAGGAGCTGTTTCATCGGGTTCGCCATGTTGGTGGCCATAAACGGCGACTGAGCTGGTAAAGATAATGGTTTTAATGCCCAGTTTCTCGGCAACCTGACAGGTTACGCGCGCACCCGTTACATTGGTGTCATAGTATAGCGAGATCGGACGAATATCGTCACGGTGTGCCGCCGCTAAGTTAATGATCGTATCGCATTCCAGACAGGCAGAAAGAAGCGTATCAAAGTTGCGGACATCGGCGTCAAGGCGCAGGTCGGGGTAGGTGGTGCTTGGCGCAATATCGGCGATGGTCACATTGTGGCCTGATTTTAAAAGATCGGATGTCAAACGTGTTCCGACAAAACCGCTTCCGCCCAGCAGGGCAATTTTACGAGGTGAAATCATAGAGGGTGTCATTTTTGATCCTGTTTAGGTGGTTTCGAGAATATACCGATATTGCGCCCACGATAATTCATGTTGAAGATTGCGGGGTAATGTTTGATGGCTTCGTCTTCGTGATATTTGACGATGGCTAATCCGGTTGGATTTTTTTCAAACCATTGAGGAAGGTCTTCATAATTCACATCATCAATATGCGTGGTACGGCGTGCCAGAAAGTTAAATTCGGCGTGGTAATTGCTGACATATGCCAATGGCGTGTCAGGATATTGGTGAATAACTTCCACAAGAGGTTTTAGATCGTATTTATCAAAGAAGGAATGTTTGGCAATGATTTGACCGCCTATAAACAGGAGGGACACGATTGTCAGAACTTTCGCCAAGGTCTTGGTTTGAATATTCTGAAAGCCGATTGCTGCAAATAGGATCATGGCAGGGACAAGCGGCACCATATAATGTGGTTGTTTCCCACTAATCAGCGAGAAGGCCACAAAGACAGGCACAAACCAGCACAAAATAAAACGCAAACTTTGGTCGATTTTCAAAGCAGCTTTTACTTTTGGTAAAGAGCGCCAGAAGGCGGGGAATAAAACCCATGGCATCAGGAATGCAGGAAGGAGTGGCAAATAAAAATAGAACGGGCGCACATGTGCTTCGCCAAAATTACCTGTTACACGTCCTGCGGTTTGGTTCCATACCAGCCAGAAAGCAAATTGGTTATTCGATTCTTTTAAGACAGGAACCAGCCAAAATAAAACAGGTGCAGCCGAGACAAGAATGACACCGATCAAAGAAAGATACCATCCTTTCAGATTGGTCAGGTCTTTCTTCCAGAGCGGCGCAAGCAAGTAGCATGGAAGAACATAGAGATAGGCCACAGGACCTTTGGCAAGGACACCAAAACCAAGGCAGAGACCCAGTAGGGCAAAATCTGTCAAGCGGCGTGTCTCGGATAATTTAAGCACAAGAATGAGAGAGAGGAGTGTAAACACACACACCAGAAAATCAAACATCACCAAAGTGCCATAGACCATAAACGGAAAGGATGCCGCCATCATGATCCAGAGGCGTTGTGTATCCAGATGGGGTGATTGCGTGTCGTCTTTAGATAAGATCGTGACTATTTTTCTGCCCAGAATGCCAGTGAGGTAAATGCATAGAATCGAAGATATAATAGCCGGAAGAGTTCCTGCCCAACGGCTGATACCGAAGATTCCCCAGAAGGCATTAATCAGCCAAAAAAGAAGTGGCGGTTTGTGGGAGTAGGGTTCAAAATTTTTGGTGAGCGGATCAAGCCATCCGTGATGGAGGGACATTTCCCATGCTACACTCATATACCGTGTCTCATCAATCGGCAGAAGGGGACGGCAGAGAATTGCGGTGAGGAACAGAGCCACCCCAAGCGCAGGGAGCCATAATTTGGAGGTCAGATTTTGGCCGTTCATAGATATATCCTGTTNGTTACGTATTTGATGTATCGGCATCTTTGGGGGCGCGATGGATCAGATATAGATTTCTGAAATAAATAATAAACCCAGTTGATTGACCAAGCATAATGACGGGATCTTGGCGCCAGATGGCATAGGCCAATAAGATTAAACTTCCTGCGATGCTGAAATACCAGAATGATTGTGGGATCACGCTTTTTCTCTCTTTTTCAGATGCAATCCATTGCACCAAAAAACGCATAAAAAACATTCCTTGTCCTAGAAACCCAATAGTAAGCCATATGGTTGTAGTTGTTATTTCGAATGGAAAAGTCATAGGTTAAATTATCTCTCTTTTTTATATTCTGATGTTATTGGCAAAAGGCTCGCGCGGCGTTGCAACCACATGACGCCCATTAAATCCGCGATGCCCACAATGGCGCGGTTGAAATTGGTGTATTTTGAAGTGCCTGTTGTGCGCGGTCTGTGGGACACGCCGACATGTGCCAGCCTTACGCCATTCCGGATCATAAGTGCCGGAAGGAAACGGTGCATGTGATTAAAGAATGGGAGTTCCAGATAATCAGTACGGGTGAACATTTTCAATGAACATCCGGTGTCGGGTGTGCTGTCTTTTAAAAGATATGCGCGCAGGCGATTGGCAAAACGGGATGCAAAGCGACGTCCGAAATTATCCTGACGTTTTGTGCGGCGACCGGTAATCATGACTTTTGCGCCTGATATTGTCTCGGTCTTATAGAGATCATAAAGCGCAGGAATATCTGCGGGGTCATTTTGTCCATCGCCGTCCAATGTTGCGATGACCTCATTTGTGGCGGCTCTAATCCCTGTGAGCAGCGCAGTCGATTGACCGCTGCGGCGGTCATGTTGCAGAACGCGCAGCATCGGGAATTGGGTAGTCAGTTGGGTCAGAACAGCATAAGTATTGTCGGTGCTTCCGTCATCGATATAGATTATTTCTGTAATAGGGGATGTCGTTGCTGCTAAGGCAATTTCATTGATTAAGGGGGCAATATTGCCTTCCTCATTCATAACTGGGACAATAACGGATATCAAAGCAATAGCCTCCGGCCAAACAAATATGATGCAGGGGAAAATTCCCCTGCCTCTTTAATCGCACGGAAATTAACACGAAAGCGGATAATCTGAATAGAGGGAAAGTGTGATAGAAATGTAACAGTTATAAATTGTCATATTTATTGAGTAGCACAACTCGCTTTTGACTTTAAATCTTTGCATGGAAATTCGGATGAGCAGGCCGCGCAGGAAAATTCAATCAGTTGTCTGACATTATTTAAAGAGATGGTTGATCCGTTGATTTCCAGACCTGTAGCCTCCTTTAGTTTGCTCAAAGCGCGAGAGAAGGTTTCGGGTTGCATGCCCAAACGTGCAGCCACAAGGCTTTTATCATAGGGGAGTTGGATCTTGGCTGGGCCTTCTTCTCTTTGATTGGTCAGGCGAAGAAGGAAGCAACCGATGCGTTGCGGGGCGTTTTGAACCACCAGATGTTCAAGCTCACGGTCTTGTTGACGTCTGACTTTTGCCATGTGATAGAGCATAGCGGACGCCATTTTCGGATTGTCGTCAATCTCGGATTTCAGAAGATTTAAAGGGATGGAGATAAGTTTGGTTTGCTCAACGGCTTCAGCGCTATAAGGATATTTATTATCATCGAAAACACTGGTTTCGCCCAGCAGATGACCCGCGGGCAAAATATCGATAATCGCCTGACTTCCGTCCAAAGTTTCGCGGAAAAGTTTGACCCATCCGCCGAGAACCATAAAAAACCGCTTCGCTGGTTCTTCGTGTACGAACAGAATTTGGCCTTTTTCAACGGATATGATGTTGGATTGCGCCACAAATTGGGTCAGAGATGTTGGCTCGCAATTCTCAAAAACAGGCGATTTTTCTAGGATCTTTAAAATTGCTTCAGATTCGCCCATTTTGTTGACCATCCATCTTCAAAAAATGTTTATTTTTAATCTCTATGTATATGTTCGTGAATTTGACATTAGTCAAGGAAGTGTTACGAGGGACAAGACATTATATGCGCGTAAAATCTCCGATTTCCAGAAAATCATCAGGAAAAGGGGGCGCGAGGATCATTTTGACAGACATAATGCAAAGCATGGGCAATTGTTTACAAGGGGTTAGTCAGGGGTTGAACCTGTCTCACGGTCTTGCGGCGAGCCTGTTTGTTGCAGGGTTAGTCAGTGGCTTTACCCATTGCATGGCGATGTGCGGACCTTTTGTCATTTCCCAAACCGGAAAAGTTGAAAAATTAAGAGACGTGGCGTTATTACCATATCATTTTGGACGATTGACGACATACACGCTTATGGCGGCACTTTTATATAGTGTCCTGAATCTGGTATTTTTATTTATGCCGATACGCTCTTTTATCATTGCGCCGATCTTGCTGACTGCGGCGTTGATTTTTCTGATCAATGCCTTTCCGCAAATCGCAAAATATTTTTCATGGGCGACCACTTTTAAAATCAGTTTGCCGTATCGGTATGTCAGTGGGTTATTTAGTCAATTATCACAAGACCCAACAACGGTCAAAAAATTTATGATGGGTCTGATTTTGGGTTTCATGCCATGCGGCATGGTGACCTCTGCTTTGATGGCTTCTGCGACGGCTCCCGATGTGATGGGAGCCGCATTTGCGATGATGGCATTTGGCGCGGGAACTATTCCCGCATTGATGGTGACTGGCTTTGCAGGCAAAGCACTGCAACTCAAATACCCGATGGTGATGCCCCGATTGACCAAGGCGATGATGGTCTGGAGCAGCGCGTGGCTGATGATCATGGCCGGAATAATTTTGACTTAGACTTAACCGAGGACGAAAAATGACAACAAACACGATAGAAAAACCAGATTACAATTTTGACATTGTCAAACTGTTTACGCTCGCCACTTGTTTTTGGGGTGTGGTCGGAATGCTCGGAGGGGTTCTGATTGCCCTTCAACTGGCATTCCCTGCGCTCAACTTTGAGCCTTACCTGAATTTTGGTCGTTTGCGCCCGTTGCATACGTCAGGCGTGGTTTTTGCCTTTGGTGGAAATGCGTTATTTGCCACCAGTTATTACATTGTTCAACGTACCTGTCAGGTTCGTTTATGGTGCGATAAGCTGGCAAGCTTTACCTTCTGGGGGTATCAGTCCTTTATCGTGATGGCCGCGCTGGGCTATGTTCTTGGGGTCACTCAAGGAAAAGAATATGCAGAGCCTGAATGGTATGCCGATCTTTGGCTCACTGTTGTTTGGGTGTCTTATTTATTGGTCTTCTTGGGTACAGTGATTAAACGGAAAGAGCCGCATTTATATGTTGCCAACTGGTTCTTCCTTGCTTTTATTATTACCGTTGCTGTTCTTCACCTTGGAAATAACCTGTCGATCCCTGTCGAACTGTTCGGAGCAAAGAGCTATTCCGTTCCTGCGGGTGTTCAAAGTGCCATGATCCAATGGTGGTATGGACACAATGCGGTTGGTTTCTTCCTGACCGCCGGTTTCTTGGGTATGATGTATTACTTCGTGCCAAAACGTGCCGAGCGTCCTGTTTACTCATACCGCTTGTCTATCGTTCACTTCTGGTCATTGATTTTCATCTATATCTGGGCGGGCCCCCACCATTTGCACTACACAGCTCTTCCAGGCTGGGCGCAGACATTGGGTATGACCTTCTCGATCATGTTGTGGATGCCAAGCTGGGGCGGGATGATCAATGGTGTCATGACACTCTCGGGCGCATGGCATAAACTCCGCAAAGACCCTGTGCTTCAATTCTTGATCGTGTCACTTGCGTTCTATGGAATGAGCACATTCGAAGGGCCTTTGATGTCTATCCGTGCTGTGAACTCTCTTTCACACTACACAGACTGGACAGTTGGTCACGTTCACTCCGGTGCTTTGGGATGGGTTGGGTTTATCACCTTTGGTTGCCTCTATTACCTCGTCCCGAAACTCTGGAATCGTTCAGAAGTTTATTCTTTGAAACTCGTTAGCCTTCACCTCTGGGTTGCTACATTCGGTATTGTTCTCTATATCGCCGCAATGTGGGTATCCGGTATTATGCAAGGTCTGATGTGGCGTTCATATAATGACATGGGCTTCCTCAACTATTCATTCGTTGAGACAGTCGTGGCGATGCACCCATTCTATATCATCCGTTCTTTGGGTGGTCTGATGTACCTCTCTGGAACATTGATCATGTGTTACAACTTCTACCGCACCATCAAAGGCGATGTTGCAGCAGGTGAAGTTGATAAAGATGGTCAACCTCGTATCGCCGTAAATACTGGCCGCACACCACAATTTCAGCCAGCAGAATAATTAAGGAGTTTATAATGAATTTAAAAAGTCACGCATTTTTAGAGAAAAATTCCATTGTTCTCTTGCTCATGATTATCGTTGTCGTTCTGATCGGAGGGATTATCGAGATTATTCCTCTGTTCAGACAGGAAACAGTGATCGAACCTGTAGAAGGGATGCGCCCTTATACACCGCTCGAGCTGGCTGGTTTCAACATCTATATCCGCGAAGGATGTTATAACTGTCACTCGCAACAAATTCGTCCTTTGCGCGATGAAGTTGCCCGTTACGGTCACTACTCCCTCGCCGCGGAAAGCATGTATGACCACCCATTCCAATGGGGATCAAAACGCACTGGCCCTGATCTGGCTCGCGTTGGTGGTAAATATTCCGACGCATGGCATGTGGCTCACTTAACCGCGCCAAGATCAGTTGTACCTGAATCGATCATGCCGACTTATGCATTTCTCAAACATAATGCAGCAAAAATCGAAGATCTGGATAAGCATCTTAAAGCACTCCGTCTTGTCGGTGTACCTTACACAGATGACATGATTGCCAATGCGGTGAATGATGCAACCATTCAGGCAACGGGTGATCCATCAACAGATGCTTCAGGTTTGTTAGGTCGTTATGGTTCTAAAACCATTGCTCGTGATTTTGATGGTCAGGCGAATGTTGTCTCTGAAATGGATGCCTTGATTGCCTATCTGCAAGTTCTTGGAACAATGGTTGATTTCAAAGCGACCAAAGAGGTTGAAGCGGAGGCCATGAAAAAATGAAAGAAATATTTGCAAGCGCAGAAGTTGGTTTGATTGGCCTCGCTATTTTTATAACCCTGTTTTCAGTTGTTCTGTTCTGGGTTTTAAAACCAGGTGCCAAGGAGCATTTCAAAAAATTCGGTGAAATACCATTAAAGGACGAATAACATGACAGACGATCACAAAAAAGTTGAAAAAGATGAAATCTCAGGTGTCGATACAACCGGACATGAATGGGATGGTTTGAAAGAATTGAATAACCCTCTGCCACGTTGGTGGGTATGGGTGTTCGTTGCTTGCTGTGTTTGGGCAGCGTGGTATTGGGTCGTTTATCCAGCTTGGCCAACACTCGCAGGGGCAACAAAAGGCTCGTCAGGCTATACGCAATATGATGAACTGAAGGAAAATCAGGCTGAAATTATTGAGCGTCAGAAAGCCTATCTCGATAAATTCAATGAATCTTCGTTTGAAGAAGTTATGAAAGATCCTGAACTTTATTCATTCGCGGTTGCGGGTGGTAGTGCAGCATTTAAAGATAACTGTGCGACATGCCATGGTACAGGCGCCGAAGGTAGTAAAGGTTTTCCAAACCTGAATGATGATGATTGGTTATGGGGTGGTAAAGTCGGTGATATTTACCAAACCATTTCCTATGGTATCCGTTCCGGTCATGACGAAGCCCGCACGTCCCAAATGCCATCTTTTGGTAAAGATGCGATCTTGAAAAAAGAAGAAATCGATTCAGTTGTTGATTATGTTCTGGGTTTATCAGAAGGTAAGAGCAATGACAAAATGCCGGGATATGCGATTTTCCAATCTAATTGCGCGGCTTGCCATGGTGAAGATGCCAAGGGTGGACGTGATTTCGGTGCGCCTAACCTCACTGACTCTATCTGGCTGTATGGTGCTACAAAAGAAGACATCACCAGTTCTGTCTATAATGCTCACGCAGGTGTAATGCCAGCTTGGCAGTCTCGCTTGGGCGATAGCACAGTGCGTCAATTGGCGATTTATGTGCACCAATTGGGTGGCGGTGAAAAAGACGTTCCAAAAGCCGTGGTTGAGACAGATCCGGTTATCGTTGAGACTGCTCCAAAAGCGGAATAGTAAAAAATGTAAGTTAAAGGGTGTAATCAATGGGATGCGGCTCGAAAGATGGTCAATGTAAAAATGGTTCTTGTAGTACAGCTGTGCCCGATGATGACCTCCAACTTTTTAAGAAACAGGAAATAATTTATCCGAAGAAGGTCAAGGGGAAATTTCGTACCATTAAATGGGTGACGATGATTGTCTGCTTGGCCTTTTATTATTTGGCACCTTTTATTCGCTGGGATCGGGGGCCAAATGCCCCCGATCAGGCCATTATGATTGACCTGAATAAAGGTCGTGCCTATTGGTTCTGGTTCGAAATCTGGCCTCAGGAAGTTTATATCCTGACAGGTATATTGATTATTGCGGCGATTGCCTTGTTTTTTGTTACCAGTCTGTTCGGGCGTGTGTGGTGTGGGTTCCTTTGCTTCCAAACAGTTTGGACGGACTTGTTCGTATGGGTTGAACGGATCATTCAAGGTGATAGTTTTCAACGCAGAAAATTGCATGAAGGCCCATGGACGTTCGAGAAATTCTTCAAACTTTTAGCAACTCATTTATCGTGGCTTGCCATCTCGTGGGTGACTGCAGGGTCATTCGTTTTATATTTTACTGATGCGCCGACATTGGTGAAGAGTTTTTTCGAATTCAATGTATCTTCAACCGTTCTGGCCTTTATCATTGGGTTGACATCATCCACTTATCTTCTCGCGGGGTTTGCGCGCGAACAGGTTTGTACGTATATGTGTCCCTATGCGCGTTTCCAATCGGCGATGTTTGATAAAGACACCTTGATTATCAGCTATGATCAAAAACGTGGTGAGCCACGCGGTAAGCATAAAAAAGGTGCGGATTGGACAGGATTAGGTGACTGTGTGGATTGTACCGCCTGCGTACAAGTCTGCCCCACTGGGATTGATATTCGTGATGGCTTACAAATGGAATGTATTGCCTGCGGTCTTTGTATTGATGCCTGTGATGAGGTGATGGATAAGGTCGGACTTCCACGCGGCCTTATTGCCTATCACACCGAGCGCTATTTTGATGAGCGGACACATGAGAAAACCGAGAAAATCAGATTTATTCGTCCGCGCACGATTTATTATGCGGTTATTTTGACGGTCGTTGTGTCTGTCATGTTATATGCCCTGATTGCAAGGTCACAACTGGAACTTGCGGTGTTGCATGACCGGAACCCGCTTTTTGTTACCCTCTCGAACGGAGATATTCGCAACGGATATGAAATCAAGATTTTGAATAAAACACATGAACACCGCCATTATACCCTGAAGGTTGAGGGGATTGATAATGCGACCATCAAAGTCAATGCCGCGGGGAATGTGTCCACAGACCAGATTTATGTCGAGGCCGATAGTGTCGGGCAGTATAAAGTGTTCGTCGAATCTAAAATCAAACCCCAAGAACCATTTGATATAGAATTTTATCTGATTGATAATGAAACAGGTCAAAAAGTAGAACATGAAACAATGTTTATTACCCAGAGGAGCACAGAATGAGTGATTCTACCAATATTGAAAATCCTCAACCAAAGGATGGAAAACGCATTTTGTTGGCTTTCCTGTCCTTTTTTATTGTTTTTGCTTCAGTGGATGCCTTTTTTGTTTATAAAGCTATATCAACGTTACCGGGCGTTGTCTCAGAGAACGCCTATGAAATCGGCTTGAATTATAATAAAATTATAGCTGAAGCCAAAAAACGAGAATTAGAAAAAAATGAGCACAGCCACAGCACACATACAGCCCCAAAATCTGAATCAAAATGATGTCCAGAACGATGATTATCGTTCTTTAGTTAAAGATAATGAGAAAGGGCAACATTCCCTTTCTTTGCTGGTCGGTGGTGTGCATTGTGCGATGTGTATTCAGAAAATTGAATCGTGCCTTGTTCAGCAACCAAAAGTTTCCGAAGCACGGTTGAATTTTTCAACAGGTCGTTTGAATATTGTCTGGAACGGTGCAACCGAACAGGCCAATGATTTCGTCTCGAATGTCCGTTCGCTCGGCTATACTGTTACCCCCTATAACCCCGATGCCGAAAAAAATTCGATGGAAAATGAAAATCGTTTTCTGTTGATGTGCCTTGGCGTATCGGGTTTTGCGATGGGGAATATTATGTTGCTCTCTGTCGGGTTGTGGACAACAACAGCTGAGACGATGGGGTATGCAACGCGTGAGTTACTTCATGCAATCTCCGGCCTGATCGCCATCCCTGCGGTCATATTTGCGGGGCGACCATTTTTCAATTCGGCTTTGGCGGTTCTTCGTAAAGGCCAGACAAATATGGATGTCCCCATTTCACTCGGGCTAATTCTTGCTTGTGCGATGAGTGTGTTCGAGACTATTCGCGGGGCGGAGCATACCTATTTTGATTCTGCCGTCATGTTGATGTTCTTCCTGCTTATCGGGCGTTACATGGATTTCCGCGCCCGCAAAAGTGCAAGAAGTGCCGCAAGTGATTTGATTCAATCTCTCTCAGGGTTCGCAACCATTGTCGAGAACGGTAAACCTCGCCGCATTCTGATCCGCGACCTGCGCGAAGGCATGCAGATTTTAGTGAGTGCGGGGGAGAGCTTCCCTGCTGACAGTGTGATTGAGGCGGGTGAAAGTACAATTGATACCTCACTCATCACGGGTGAGACTTTGCCGCGCGCGGTGCATGTGGGTGATGTTGTCTATGCGGGAACGATCAACCAATCTGCTCCGCTGACCCTGCGTGTGTCGAAGGCTGCAGAAGATTCTTTACTGGCGGATGTTGTGCGCCTCATGGAAAAAGCCGAGCAGGGGCAAGCCAAATATGTGCGTCTCGCTGATCGGGTCTCAAAACTTTATACGCCTGTTGTGCATATTCTTGCGTTGTCTGCTTTTATTTTATGGTGGGGATTCCTCGGCGCAGCATGGCAGGACGCGTTGATGATTGCGGTTACTGTCCTGATTGTGACCTGCCCATGCGCGTTGGGATTGGCGGTGCCGGTGGTGCAGGTTCTGGCGTCCGGCGTGTTGATGAAACGGGGTGTTCTTGTGAAGTCAGGTGATGCTCTCGAACGTCTCGCGGTTATTGATACCATCCTCTTTGATAAGACAGGAACGTTGACAGTCGGTAAGCCACAATTGATCAATGACGTGATACCAGAAAATTTACAATTGGCGGCATCACTTGCCACACATAGTAAACATCCTTTATCTGTTGCTCTTGCAAATGCTTATCAGGGCGAACTCCTCACCCTGAGCGATGTCAAAGAAGTGTCGGGCAAAGGACTTGAAGCGCAATATCAAGGGCAGCCAGTAAAACTGGGCAGTCGTTCATGGATCGGTGTTGAAAATGCGAGCCAGTCGAATGATTTGGAAATCTGGCTATCGGTCGGTGGTCAATCCCCTGTACCGTTCCATTTCAAAGACCAGTTGAAACAAGATGCCAGAGAGACCGTCTCCCAACTTCAAAATCATGGGTTAAATGTAACCTTGTTATCGGGTGATAGACAAAATGTTGCAGATGTCATTGCAAGAGAGGTTGGTATTACCTCCGTCTTTGCAGAGCAAACGCCGATTGATAAATATAACCAACTCGAGCAAATAAAATCCGCAGGCCATAAAGTTTTGATGGTGGGCGACGGTTTGAATGATGCGCCTGTGCTGGCTGCTGCCGATGTATCAATGGCACCCGGAACTGCCATTGATATGGCGCAGAATGCAGCGGATATTGTGTTTATGGGTGATAAACTCTCTCCTGTCTCCTATACCCATCAGATTGCGAAATTAACGCAAATTCTGGTCAAACAGAATTTTGCGATTTCTATTATCTATAATTTTATTGCCGTTCCTGCGGCTTTTTGCGGGATCATCACCCCGATGCTCGCGGCCTTGGCGATGTCCGGATCATCGCTGATTGTCATTGCAAATTCCTTCCGTCTACGGAGATATAAATGAGTATTATGATTTACCTAATTCCAATCGCTCTCGTTCTTGGTTGTGTAGGGCTGGGGGCGTTTATCTGGAGCATGAAATCCAGCCAGTATGACGATATGGACGGAGCGGCAAACCGCATACTGCTGGATGATGATGTGACAAAATAGTCACCATTTATTGCGATTTTTTCCTTTTAGTTTTAAATTGATTTTTGTCAAGTCGCACCTTGCGGACGGCTGATAATTTCCTTCACAGAATGATGAATCACCATCTAAAAGGACGTATCAACATGAAAAAATCATTATTACTGACCGCTTTACTTTCCACTGTTGCCTTGACTGGCTTCGCATCTGCTTCACATGCAGCTGATTACAAAGATTGGATGGACAAAGAACGTTTCCAAGTTCGTGGCCGTATGATCGGTGTTCTCGCCAAAGGTGAAGGTACAGTCGGCGGAACAACCATGAAAACAGGCGTTGATAACGCATATGTGCCAGAGGTTGACCTGACTTATTACTTCACCAAAAATATTTCTGCTGAATTGATTGCGGCAACTTCCAAACATACTGTGAGTGCAGACACATCGAAACTTGGTGATGTATGGGCTTTGCCACCTACATTGACCGTTCAATACCACTTCACTCCTGATAGCCAATTCAGCCCATATGTTGGTGCTGGTTTGAACTATTCATGGTTCTATGGCGAAAAAGAAGCTGCACCATTCACAAAATTGGGTGTTGATGGCGGACTTGGTTATGCTGTTCAGGCTGGTTTCGACTACTGGATCAACAAAAACTGGGGTATCAACGTTGATGTGAAATATATTGACCTGAATGTTGATGTATCTGTCAATAACGGCGCACTTCATGCAAATGATGTTGAGCTGAACCCATTCGTTGTGGGTACTGGTGTATCATACCGTTTCTAGTCGTTCAGAAAAAACTAAAATAGAAAAGCCCGATGAAAATCGGGCTTTTTCTATATGGCTTTTGCGTGGCGTGGCATATCAGACGCCTTGGCCATATAAGCGTCAAAGACAGAGCAAACAACCCTGACCAATTGACGTGTTAAAGGGTTGATATGAAGGGTGCGTTCCTTGGTGATAGAGATAAATTTATCTTCCACAAATCTTTGCAGTTCATTCAATTCAGCATCCAGATAATTCTCAGGGTATCCATGGGAGACGCACATATCGGCAATATCGACTGTGAAATCGCACATGAGACGTTCGATAATATCGCCGCGCAATTTGTCTTCGTTTGATAGCGGGCAGAATTTCTGTGCGGCGAAATGCCCGCCCAGAATTGCGTCTTTATAATGCGGCATGGCCACCGCATTCTGGACATATCCGTCTGCAAATTTCCCGATAGACGACGCACCGATCCCGATCAGGGCATCTGTGGATTCGGTTGTATAGCCTTGGAAATTGCGGTGCAATTGACCGTTACGGAGGGCAATCGTCATCGGGTCATCTTTCTTGGCGAAATGGTCGATCCCGATGGCTACATAGCCAGATTCCTGTAATTTACGTGCGCCTGTTTCAAACAAATCATACCGTGCGTGGTTGTCGGGCAGGGCGGTTTCATCGATCAGGCGCATATGTTTTTTCATCCATGGCACATGCGCATATCCGAATAACGAAATACGGTCGGGGTCTAACGACAATGCTTTGTCGATTGTTTGTTCCATATTCTCGACTGTTTGGTGGGGCAGGCCATAGAGCAAATCAAAATTGAATTTATGAATGCCATGGGCGCGGAATAAGGTGACGGCTTTCTGGCTTAATTCGAACGGTTGGACTCTGTTCACTGCCTCTAACACCTTGTCATCAAAATCCTGTACGCCAAGACTGATGCGGTTGACGCCGGATGCGGCATAGGCGGCGGCGCGTCCTTCGGTTACGCCGCGCGGGTCGATTTCAATGGCGATGTCGGGGGATGCCCCGATATGGAGTTTTGATCCGATCCTGTCCATAATTTTTTCAAAATCACAGGCGCGGAGAAGGCCGGGTGATCCGCCGCCGAAATGGATATTCTGTATGGAATGGGATGCAGGGATCACATCCGCCAGCATATCAATTTCACGGAGCATTAAATGCGCGTAATCTTCAACGGGTGAATAACGCTCGGTAATTTTGGTATGGCATCCGCAGTACCAACACATTTTGGAACAGAACGGCACATGGAGGTAGAGCGATAAATTGGCGCCATCAGGCAGAGACGTCAAAAGTTGGCGATATTTTCCGTCCCCTTCAATTGCTTTGAAATGGGGGGCGGTGGGGTAACTTGTATAACGGGGAACAAGTCGGTCATAGGTCAGTATTTTATCGCGAATGCCATTGGTCATATCGCAACGTCGCAGAAATTCTGTCCATCAGCCTTGATTATTGTCAAATATCCTTGGGCTTATCGATATATTTGCTCGCCAGCATGGCCATGGCCGCCGCATAGAACAGGCAGGCCACCCACATCCCTTGCCACATTCCAAAAGCCGTTGAGGCCGCCAGAAAAGAGGTCATAAAGGTCGGCAGTAATATCTTTTGTTGGGCAATCGTAAATCGGGTCTGGATGAGGGTCAGCAGGTGATACACAAACCCCATGGCAAGCAAGATGCCTAAGAGTCCAAATTCAATCCAGATTTGTAGCATAAAGTTATGCGGATGAAGGACAAGGTTGGTTCCATTAAACAGGTAGTGACAATCAAAATCGGTAATCGCGCGCGTGACATTAACCCCGTATCCCGTGAGGGAATTTTCCATGACGTAGCGGGAGACATAGTCCCATATTTCAAGCCGCGGCCCCACATTCGCATCATAGAGAATACGAATATCCTGAACGCCCGATGTAATATGTTGGAACGCCAACATCACAATAAACGGGATCAAAAACATAAGAGATACAATAGATATTTTCATCAATATCCATGCGGCTTTATATTTGTAGGGGAAGAGGAAGATGGTTGCAAACCCAACCAGAAACATTAACTGCGCCGACTGGGATTCGCACATAAACAAGGCGATGGCCAGCGGAATTGCAATGATCAGCGGGGCGGCGATATGATTTAATTTTTCCCTTAAAATCGCCATTGCTCCGGAACTACAGATGACCAGTAAGATCGCGCCCCTGTTATATTCGAATGTATTCGGCACAACGTCCATAGGGCGACCATGGGTCAGGTTAAAGATAAGTCCGCCCCATACGATCTCTAAAATCATCACTGCCGCACCGATGGTCACCGCAAAGGCGTAATAATGGAGATAGGGGGTAATGTGGTCCCTGCGCAGACTTTCCGCAAGGCTCACAAGTAACAGAAGGGGCGGGAGCAACAGGGAAAAAGTTTTCACCTGATGAAAACTTGTATCAAAATGTGTCGCCCAGATCAGGCTAATGGCAGACAGGCCAAAAATCGTGCCGCATAGAATAGCCGCATTCTTTGACAGGCTTACATCGATTTTCAGGGCGTATTTATAAAGGGCGTAAAACACAACCCCGATGACACCCGGATAAACCGCCAAGGCCTTTGGTACATCAATATTGATAACGGGAACAATCGCCAGAAAAATGCACAAAAGAAACGAAATGCGTTGGGTTGAAACCATGATATACCTGACCTTTAATCTGTCAGCACCATGCCATTTTGAAACTATCAGTTCAATCGGTAATCGATTGTTTGATGAGGGCGCAAAAAGATATTGCAATATGTATCAATTATTGATACTATGGAAGTATATTCGGGATGTTTAAAACCCCTCAACCTCTTTCTATCCCACCCCCCTCGGGTTATAAAGATGATGTTTTTGACGCCTGAAAACCTTTCTAAGGTATTAATTTCTATGACTTTTCCCCCGCATTCTGCGGAAAAAACCCATATTGGGTAAAATTTTATTCAAAATCGATTTATTATTTACATATTAGAAAGCATCCCTGCACTATGATGAGGGTGTCTAATCCAGACCTGCTTTTTATGGTCGTTCGGGTTGGGGCCTTAACTAAAATCTATTCTGAGGGGGATAGAAAGTGTCAGATGAATTCGAAGACATTTCTGTTGCGGAAACAGAACCGATGGAGATTGCGAGCGTAGAGCCAGCAATGACCTCTGCGGTTGCTGAAGCCCTGCCAGCCGAAGTCGAGGCCACACAGATCAACCTTGATCCTGCGGACGAGGCTCTTAAAAATAATTCACAACAAGCCTATACAGAGACCTATGCTCCAGACCGATTGAATGAAGGGGCAACCCCGATCACTGCATCGGCAATTGCGGCGAGAGAAGAAGAAAAAGAAGCAAAGCGTAACGAAGCTTTCGAACACCACCAAGCTCAACTCAAACAAGTCGAAGCCCGCAACGAATTCCTGAACAAAGACCATGATTTCGGCGGCATGAAAATGTCGGGTGCTGATTTGGAAAAATTGATGAACTTCATCAGTAATCCTCAGATGCAGGATAAATTGCGTGAACGTCTCGGCAAATCTGGAATGCCCAAAGAAAAAATCGACAAGGGCATGAAAGAGTTAAATGAATACATCGAACTCAAGAAAAAAGAACAAGAAGGTAAGTTAAGCGAAGAAGATCAACGCCGTTTGAGAGAGATTAATAAGTCTGAGGAGTTTAAGGCAACTTCTCAAGCATTGGCAGAACAAGCAAAAGACTATGGCATTGAATTGAGTGGTAATAAAAATGAAGCTGCCATCGCGGCTGTAAACACTCAAGATCAGAGCATTAGCGTTGCTGCAAGAATAGATAAGATTAAAACTAATAATAATAACTTAGCTTCATCAGTGGCGAGTAATGAAAAAGGCTTTGAAGGTTATGATAGGTCGCAGTCAGCTTACGATCATTTCTCAAGTGCCCCACATTTAGCGGATGAATTTGCATCTAAAGTTGCAGTATCTAAACCTGCTTCAGCCGCTAATGATTTTAGCACAGGACTCAATAGTACAACGCCTACAGCGGTTGTGGCTCAAGTTAAGCCTAAAGCGATAGATGTTTCTTTTGGATAAAATTATTTAAGATCTAGTCTTCTAGCATCTAATCCAGCAACACGTTGATCTATTTTATTTGATGAAAGTTGTTCCATCACAACTTTCATCTTATCGCTATAATCAAAGTTTTCAAATACTGCTAAGTTGGCAGCCTGTCCGCCTTGAGCGTTAGCACCAATAAGGGATCCTTTATGGTTGGATGAATTAGGATTAAAGTGAACGGCATACAGAGAGCCACCCTGAGCCATACCCATAAATGCTACTTTTGAGCCCAGCTTATGAGCGTTGGTAAGGGCAATACCCAACTCGCCCTTATTTAAAACAGCAGGAACTTTATCAAGTTTACTAACATCTAGAAACACAGCGTTGACAAGCGGCTCAAAGCAAAAACCATTAGATGTGTCTCTCCCAGCTTTATTGGCGGCTGAATCAATTATATAGCCTTCTTTACCACTAAAATTATTGGAGATTGTAAAGGTAACCTCTCTACGTTGATTGCCCTGAACAATCTTATCTCCGGACCCGACAATCATTTGTCCACGAGCGCTCATAATGGTTTTTAACTTATCCCAAGCGGTTAAGGCAGGCTGCCCAGGGGTCGTTTCAACGCAGGCGGCTGCTAATGGTCGTGAGAGATCAGTTGCTGACGGTTCAATCACTGGTAATTTGTTTTGTGCACTTGCGGCTCCAGCGGCTACAGCAAAAACCAATGGCACAGCATATGTCGCCTTGGATAGTGATTGTGCGAGAGACATGTTAGACCCCTTTAAATCTTAATGAATAGTCAAGAATATACGCCTTTTTGGGGGGATTTGCAAAGATTCATTACGGGGCGTATCGAAATTGATTTTTATAGTGGTTTTGGTTGGTTTTTTTATAAGTTATGTGCTTTTGGTATGGCTGATGACTGTTTTTATAGCCTTTATAAAAAGCGGGAACGAACTGAGAAGGATTTTAACCACGAAGGTCTCGAAGTTGAAGAGAAGTTACGCGAAGTTTTTATTTTTTTCTTCGTGCTTACTTCACTGACTTCGTGACCTTCGTGGTTAAAAAATCTTGTCGTGTGATGTGGCCAGTTGCCCCCTCACCCAGCTCCGCCTAATTCGTTTCACTCATAAGGCTTCGCAACCCTCTCCCCGAAGGGGCGAGGGGGTACAGGAGGGGATTAATAGACACCAAGGGCTTTATAAATGGCGATGAGGCTCAAGGAATTAGCGGCTTCGGCGCTCACGACTTCGGCGTTGGCGTTGTTCAGGGTGCGTTGGGCGTCCAGAACGTCGAGGAAAGAAATCTCGCCCTCTTTATAAAGCTGTTGCGAGAGGGTGAGGGAGTTTTCGGCGTTGGCGGAGGCTTGGCGCAGTGTGACCAGACGGTCATTGATATGGGATGTATCGGTCAATGCGGTTTCGACATCGGTGACGGCACTGATGACTGTTTTACGCCATTGCTCGTAAGCCTCAGTCTCACGCGCTCTCGCGGCATCGATCCCGCCCTGGATGCGTCCGAAGTCGAGGAGGGAGACAGCCGCATGCGCCGTTGCCGACCAGACTTTGGTCGGGTCAATCAACACCGCATCCGCCACACCAAAAAATCCGCCGAGAGTAATAGTTGGAAATATATTGGCGATTTCGGCCTTGGTCAGAGAAGTTTGCGATTGCAGATTATATTCTGCGGCCTGCACATCGGGGCGCAGCGCGATAATCTGCGCGGGGGTGAGCAGCACAGGTTTAATATCCGCAATCACCGCAGATTCAGAATTGAGGAGGAGGGGCGCCATCACCTCCGGCATCTCGCCCGTCAACACACTTAATCTTAACCGTGCGTTATCGGCCTGACGTTGGAATTCGGGGATGGCGGATTTGGTGGTGTTCACCAGACCTTCGGCACGTTCCAGATCAAGCTGGGTGGCCTCACCCAGATCTTTTTGCTGGCGGACGAGGTCGAGGGTTTTTTGTTGGGAGTCCAAATTCTTCTCGGCAATCACCACTTGTTTTTGCGCCGCGCGGAATTCGATATAATTTCGGGCGACTTCGGCAACGAGGGTCAGGCTGACATTTTGATATTCTGCTTCGCGCGCTTTGAAACTGGAATCAGATGCGTTGGATGAATTGCGGTTACGTCCGAAAATATCCAGTTCATAGGATGCATCAAAACCAGCGTCATAAAAATCTCCGGTGTTGAAATTGGACTGGGCATTTTTTTGACGCCCGCCATTTGCGGACAGGCCGATTTGCGGGAAGAGCGCAGAGGTCGCTGATTTACGAAGGCCACGGGCTTCTAACACACGGGCTTCGGCAATTTTGCGGTCGGGACTTCCGCGCAGGGCATGGTCAACCAGTTGGTTGAGTGCATTGTCATTAAAATTTTTCCACCAGCCATGAAGTGTTGCTGGGTCGGCTTTTTCAACCGTATTTTGTGATGTCCACTCCGCTGGGGCGGGGACGGGCGCGCGGTCAGGAGATGTAAATAAACATCCCGATAGAACCAATGATGATGCAGAGAGGAGTAAAAATTTTTTCATGGTTTAAACCTTTTCTACTGGCTTTGATGAAATTGCAACGGCCAGTTTGCGTAAGAGAACATAGAAAACAGGTGTCAGGAAAATCCCGAAGAAGGTCACGCCCAACATGCCAGAGAACACGGCGATCCCGATGGCATGACGCATTTCCGCACCCGCACCTTGTGATATAACCAACGGCACAACCCCCATGATGAATGCAAAGGATGTCATCAAAATCGGGCGCAGACGCAGGCGGCAGGATTCAATTGCGGCCTCGACAATCGAACGTCCCTGATGTTCCAATTCGCGGGCGAATTCGACAATCAGAATCGCGTTCTTACAGGCTAGACCCGCCAGAACAAACAAACTGATCTGGGTGAAGATATTATTATCACCCCCTACGAAATGCACACCGATCAAGGCAGACATAATCGACATCGGCACGATCATAATGACCGCGAGCGGTAGGGTCAGGCTTTCATATTGAGCCGCCAGAACCATGAACACCAGCAGAATACAAATCGGGAAGACCAGCATGGTTGTATTGCCCGCCAAGATTTGCTGATAGGTCAATTCCGTCCATTCGAAAGTCATGCCGGGTGGCAAGGTTTCTTTGAGGATTTTGGTGATCGCCTGTTGTGCTTCACCACTGGAATATCCTATTCCTGCATCACCGTTCAAATCCGCACTGCGGTACGCATTATAACGGGATGCTGTTTCGGGGCCGAAGGATTCTTTGACGCTAACGACACTTCCAAGCGGGATCATCTGGCCTTCGGCATTGCGGACTTGAAGACGTGTAATGTCTTCTGGTTTCGCACGGAATTCTTTATCCGCTTGGGCAACAACCTGATAGGTGCGTCCGAACTGGTTAAAGTCATTCACATACATTGACCCGAGATAAGTCTGCATCGTGTCAAAAACTTCATTCACCGAGACGCCCATTTGCTGAACCTTGGTACGGTCGAGATCAACAAAGAGTTGCGGCACGTTGACATTATAGCTGGAGAACACGCCTGAGAGGGCAGGGTCTTGCCATGCTTTTCCTTGAACGGCTTTCATGACGTTATCAAGGACTTGGTAACCTTGGTCGGTTCTGTCTTCGACTTGCAATTTAAAGCCGCCGATTGTGCCGAGACCTTGGACAGGTGGTGGCGGGAAAATCGCGATAAAGGCATCAGGCAACGCCGCAAATTTTTGTTGCAGACTTCCCGCAATCGCAAAACCGCTCAAGTTCGGTGTGGTGCGTTCATCGAATGGTTTTAAGGTGACGAACACAATCCCCGCACTCGCGCTATTCACAAAGCCGTTGATGGATAGACCAGGGAAGGCAACTGCACTCGCAACGCCAGGTTCTTTCATGGCAATATCAGACATTTCTCGGATCACTTTTTCGGATCTTTCGAGTGTCGCCCCTTGTGGTAATTGGGCAAAACCGACCAGATATTGTTTGTCTTGGGCGGGAACAAAACCCGGTGGAACGATACGGAAGCTATAGGCCGTTAAAAGAAGTAAGCCAACATAGACAGCCATCATAATTGTCTTCCTTGCCAATGATTTTTTAACACCGCTTCCATAGAGGCTGGAGCTTTTGTGGAAGAATTTGTTGAATCCGCGGAAGAACCAACCGAATGCAAAATCCATTCCCTTGGTCAATTGGTCTTTTGGTGAATCATGCCCTTTCAAAAGCAAGGCCGCCATTGCAGGGCTGAGGGTCAGGGAATTGATCATCGAGATGATGGTTGCAATTGCAATCGTCACCGCGAATTGTTTATAGAATTGCCCTGTTAAACCACTGATAAACGCAATCGGAATAAAGACGCCTGTTAGAACAAGTCCGGTGGCAACAATCGGGCCAGTCACTTCTTTCATGGCGCGGATGGTTGCTTCGCGAGGGCTTAACCCTTCTTCGATATTGCGTTCGACGTTTTCAACAACGACAATCGCATCATCCACCACAATCCCGATTGCCAAGATCAGACCAAACAGCGAGAGGACGTTGATTGAAAAGCCAAAGAGATGCATGAACGCAAATGTTCCGACAATCGACACAGGTACAGCCAGCAATGGAATAATCGACGCACGCCATGTTTGCAGGAAGATAATCACCACCAGAACAACCAGAAGGACAGCTTCGAATAATGTATGAACAACGGATTCAATGGAATCGCGCACGAAAACCGTCGGGTCATAGACGATGGAATAATCGACATCATCAGGGAAGCTTTTCTTCAGTTCTTCCATCGTTTTACGCACATCCGTGGAAATTTGAAGCGCGTTAGAACCCGGTGCCGCGAAAATAGGAATCGCAACCGCATCCTTATTATCCAGCAGTGAGCGTAGACCATATTGTTGTGCGGATAATTCAACGCGCGCAACGTCTTTAAGACGGGTAATTGCACCCGACGGGTCACGTTTAATAATGACTTGTTCGAATTCTTCGATAGATTGCAGGCGACCATGGGCATTGATCGGCATTTGAAGTTGCACGCCTTTATCATACGGAGGGCCACCGATAACGCCAGCCGCCACTTGAATATTCTGACCACGGATGGCAGAGACAACTTCGGTTGCATTCATGTTGAGTTCGGCAATTTTGTCGGGGTTCAACCAGATCCGCATTGCATAATCACCCGACCCGAACAGACTGACTTGTCCAACACCCTGAATACGATTTAAAGAATCTTTGACGTTGAGGTTGGCATAGTTACGAAGATAGAGCATATCGTAACGACCTTCCGGCGATTTCAAGTGGACAACCATGGTCAGGTCAGGGGAGCTTTTGGTGGTTGTCACCCCCAATTGACGAGTGATTTCCGGAAGGCGCGTTAAACCTTGGCTCACACGGTTTTGAACCAACTGTTGCGCCAAGTCGGGATTTGTTCCGATTTTAAAAGTAACCGTTAAAGACAATGTCCCGTCGGCAGAGGCGAGGGAGGACATATAGAGCATCCCCTCAACACCATTGATTTGTTCCTCAAGCGGTGTTGCAACCGTCTCGGCGATAATCGCGGGGCTGGCACCGGGGAATTGGGCGCTCACCATCACAGTTGGGGGCACGACTTCCGGATATTCGGAAATCGGCAATTGGAACATTGAAACCAATCCGCTTAAAAAAATCAAAACGGAAACGACGCCGGCAAAGATCGGCCGGTCGATGAAAAATCCTGAAAAATTCATGTTATTCTCCTGATCAGAGTCTATTAATTCTTATTGTTGTGCCGAAGGTTCTGCTGGTGCTTCACTCGTAACTGTCTCGGGTTTTGGTGTGACCATCATATCCGGACGAATTTTCATGATGCCTTCGGTAATCACCATATCGCCTGCCTTCAAACCGTCGGTCACAACACGTTTTCCGTCGATTGAATTGCCAGTTTTAATTTCGCGGTAGGCAACTTTATGGTCTGCTCCCACAACATATACAAATTTACGGTCTTGGTCTGTGCCGATGGCTTTTTCTGAAATCATCATCACATCACCATTTCCGGTTCCGCCAAGACGCACATTGACGAACATGCCAGGGAGGAGGGATTGATCTTTATTTTCAAATAAAGCGCGGACGCGGATAGTACCTGATTTCGGATCAATTTTATTGTCAAAACTTTCAATGACGCCTGTGTAGGTCGCGCCACTTCCTGATTTTAAAACCATCTCGACCGGAATCTTTGTCTGGCTTTCGCTGTCGGGGGCATTTTTATAGATGTTAGAGAGATAGGTTTCTTCATCAATATCAAAGTCGGCATAAATTCCTGCATCCGATACAATGGTGGTCAAAATCGGTGCGGCGGATGCCTGAACCAAGTTGCCTTGGGTAATTTCTGCACGGCTGATACGGCCTGAAATCGGGGCTTTCACATAGGCGCGGTCAAGGTTGATCTGGGCGTCATTCAATTGGGCTTGTGCCGCGTCCATCACACTTTTGGCGACTAGAGCCGCACTTTTGCGTTCATCATAAATCTTTTTGGAAATGGCTTCGGTTTTGACAAGATCATCGGCACGTTCAAGATTTTTTTGTGCCAGCACATATTGGCTTTTGGCAACTGCGTAACCCGCTTGTGCTTTTTCAACGGAGGCAGTGTAGGGGGCGGCATCAATCACAAACAGGACATCGCCCTTGTTGACTTTCTGGCCATCTTTAAAACGAATTTCTTGGAGCTTGCCGCTCACTTCAGGGCGGATTTCGACATAATCAACAGCCTGAAGACGACCTGAGAATTCTTTCCACAATTGGATGTTTTCTTCTCTGATGGTGACGGTTGCAACTTCCGGCGGAGGCGGCATACCTGCTTCGGCACCGACGGCGGCATCTGCGCTTTGTGTTTTATAAACGGCTACTGATCCCAATGTCAGGACAATTGCTGACACTCCAAGTAATAACTTGTTTGCTTTGAAAACTTTCATGCGTTCCTGCCTTTTGGCCTGTCTATGTGTGTGTACGTAAAGTTTTAGCTTCATTTCTGCGGCGTTGCAATAAAAATGATGCTGATTATTTTAGTAAGGTTCATTAATACGGTAGTTCAATAATATAGAACTATTGAATAATGTCAAGAGATAGCCTATAATAAATTTATGGTTAGATTTGTTCACCCATCAAAAGACGATATTACCTTATCCGGATTGCTCGAAGCACTTGCGGATCCTTTGCGCTTAAAGATTCTGAAAACCCTTATCGAGCAGAAGGGGTTTCTATCATGTTGTCAGTCGGCGCCATGTCCCAAAATTGCGAAATCAACCCTTTCAAATCATTTCCGTATTTTGCGTGAGTCTGGCTTGATCCGTATGAGCAAAAAGGGTGTTGAAAATCACAGTGTTGTCCGCCTTGAGGAAATTAATGAAAAATTCCCGGGGCTTTTAAAGGCGATTTTAAAACACGCTGATTAGTTTTCTCTCCCTCATAAAATTGTTGTTGTTTCGTTATGTGATTTCTTTTGAAAGAGCCCTTGGATTACCACAAAGAACATCGGTACGAAGAAGATGGCGAGGAAGGTTGCAGACAGCATTCCCCCGATTACTCCGATACCGATTGCGTTCTGACTGGCTGACCCTGCACCTGTTGCAACGGCAAGCGGTGTCACGCCCAGAATAAAGGCGAGCGATGTCATCAGAATAGGGCGGAGGCGTTGCTCGGCGGCGGTAATGGCGGCTTCATAAAGTCCCATACCTTTATCATAGAGGTCTTTGGCGAATTCAACGATCAGAATAGCGTTCTTCGCGGACAGGCCGATGGTCGTTAAAAGTCCCACTTGGAAATACACGTCATTTGACAGTCCCGCCATCAATGTCGCAGTCACTGCACCCAGCACGCCGAGCGGGACAACCAGCATCACGGCAAACGGAATGGACCAACTTTCATAAAGAGCCGCAAGGCAGAGAAAGACGATTAAAAGGGAGAGAGTATAAAGCAGACCTGTTTGAGACCCGGCTTGGCGTTCCTCATACGATAATCCAGTCCATGCCATCCCAATTCCTTTCGGAAGTTTTGATACATATTCGGTCATTTTTGCCATGGCGATACCCGAACTGACACCCGGTGCGGTCGAGCCTTGGATAGTGAGGGATGAAACACCGTTGAAGCGTTGCAATTTAGGTGATCCAAACGACCAATTTCCTGTTGAAAAACTGGAAAACGGAACCATCTGGCCTGTCGCATTGCGGACGAACCAATCATTCAGATCATCTGGATTCATACGATAGGGTGCGTCCCCTTGCATAAAGACTTTCTTGATCCGCCCATTGTGAATAAAATCATTCACATAGGATGATCCCCAACCCGTTTGCAGAGTGGTATTAATGTCCGCAATAGATACGCCCAAAGCTTGTGCCTTTTCATGGTCAACATCGATCTTATATTGAGAAACGTCAGGCAAGCCATTAGGGCGGACACCCACCAGCATTTTATCCTGTGATGCCATACCGAGCAATTGCCCTTGTGCGGCAATCAAAGCATCATGGCCAAGACCTGCCTGATCCAGTAATTGGAGTTCAAAACCCGATGCGTTACCGAGTTCGGTAACAGCAGGCGGGAAGAAGGCAAAGATACTTGCATCTTTAATCGAAGAAAGAGCCTTCATCGTGCGGGCGCTGATTGTCTGTACACTTTGGCCTTCGCCTTGACGCTGACTCCAGTCCTTGAGGTTCACGAAACCCATGGCAGAGTTTTGACCGCGTCCTGCAAAGCTAAACCCTACCACAGTGAAGAATGAATCCACGTTATCTTTTTCACCGATGGATAAATACTCTTCAACTTTTTTTACGCTTTCGAGTGTACGTTCAGATGTTGCGCCAGATGGGGTTGCAATCTGCACGAACATTCTCCCCTGATCTTCCTCAGGCAAGAAAGAGGTCGGGATGCGGAAAAACAGGAAGGCCAAAAGTCCGACCAAGATCACAAAAACCGCCATGAAACGCATGCCACGTTTGGCAACATATCCTGAACTAGTGTGGTAGCCCTTGCGGCTTTTGTTAAACATACGGTTGAACCAGCCAAAGAAACCTGTCTGGGATTCAACGTGATCTTTATGCACGGGTTTCAGAATGGTCGCGCAAAGGGCGGGCGTTAAAACAAGTGCCACCAGAACCGAAAGCCCCATCGCCGATACGATGGTCAGAGAAAATTGGCGGTAAATTGCCCCTGTTGAGCCGCTAAAGAAAGCCATTGGCACGAACACAGCGGATAAAACCAATGCAATCCCCGCCAAAGCACCCGTGATTTGATCCATTGATTTCCGTGTGGCCTCTCGTGGGGATAAGCCTTCTTCGCTCATCACCCGTTCGACGTTTTCGACAACCACAATCGCATCATCCACCAGCAACCCGATTGCCAGAACCATCGCGAACATAGTGAGGGTATTGATGGTAAAACCAAACATCGACAGAATCCCGAATGTTCCGAGCAAGACAATAGGGACGGCGATGGTTGGAATAAGCGTTGCGCGGAAATTTTGCAGGAAGAGATACATCACAAGGAAAACCAGAACAATGGCTTCTAACAATGTATGGACAACGCCTTCAATCGAAATTTTAACAAAGGGTGTTGTGTCGTAAGGGTAGGAAACCTCGACACCCGCTGGCATAAATTCGGACAATTCGTTCAAACGTTTTTTGACAAGTTTGGCTGTTTCCAAAGCGTTGGCGCCTGTTGCCAGAGTAATCGCCATCCCTGCCGCAGGTTTTCCGTTAAAGCGGGCAACGATGTCATAATTCTGAACACCTAGCTCGATACGGGCGATATCTTTCAGGCGGACTTGTGATCCATCCTCATTGACGCGGATCATAATTTTTTCGAAATCTTCAACTGTGCGGAGGCGCGATTGTGCCGTGATGGTGGCATTTAATTGTTGCCCTTTGACTGCGGGCATCCCGCCCAATTGACCAGCGGAGACGTCGGCATTTTGTGCTGTAATGGCTGCGCGCACATCGCTTGTATCCAGACCAAAACTGTTCATTTTATTGGGGTCAAGCCAGATCCGCATCGCGTAAGGTTGACCGAATAATGTCAGGTTGCCGACCCCCGGCACACGGCTGATAGGGTCAACCACGTTGGAGTTCAGATAGTCACCGATTTTATATTGGTCGACTGACCCATCTTTGGAATAGAAGGCGGCAACCATTAAAAAACCTGTACGGCCTTTGGTGACGGTCACACCTTGTTGTTGAACTTCTTGCGGAAGGAGAGAGAGGGCGGATTGTAATTTATTCTGGACTTGAACCTGTGCAATATCGGGGTTGGCTTCTGGTTCAAAGGTTAGGGTAATAGAAACGTTTCCTGACGAGTCACTTGAAGACGTAAAATAACGGAGATAATCAATCCCCGTTAGTTTTTGTTCAATCACCTGTGTCACACTGTTTTCAAGTGTTTCGGCGGATGCGCCAGGATAAGAGGCATTGATCGAAACCGAAGGTGGTGCAATACGCGGATATTGTTCAATCGGTAATGTTTTGATGGCAAGCGCACCCGCCAACATAATGACGATGGCAATCACCCATGCAAAGACTGGTCTATCAATAAAGAATTTGGACATAGTTATAAGCCTTCGTTACAACGATCATATTTATTGTTTTATTTGTTTGTCTTCTGTTGGCGGAGTTGTTTCCGTAGTTGCGATTTCAATCGGTTTTACAACAGCATCGGGAGCTACTTTCTGGACACCTTCGACAATCACACGGTCACCTGCTTGAAGACCTTCGGTCACTAACCATTGGTTACCAACGGTTTGGGATACTTTAATCGGGCGGACGGAGACTTTGTCGCCTTCACCCACAACCCATACGGTCACGCCGCCATCGGCTGTGCGGGCAATGGATTTTTGGGGGACAAGAATGGCAGATTCATCACGCGCCTGTTCAATACGGGCATGAACAAACAGACCAGGGAGAAGTTCTTGTTTAGGGTTAGGGAAGAGAACGCGGAGTTGAACCGAGCCTGTTGTCTGGTCAACGGTGATATCAGAGAATTGCAATTCGCCTTTTTCTTCATAAACCTTTGTTCCGCCATCCAGAAGAAGGGTAACGGGTGTTTTCTCGGCAGATTCCAGTTGGCGGCGCAAGTCCATCAATTCATTGCTGGATTGGGTGACATCCACATAAATAGGATCAAGTTGTTGAACGGTTGCCAGCGGAGTTGTCTGGTTCGCGGTGACGAGCGCGCCTTCGGTTACAAAAGATTTTCCGATACGACCCGAGATCGGCGAGAAAACTTTGGTGTAGTCGAGGTTGATTTGGGAGGTTGCGAGGGCTGCTTTTGCAATCGCAACATCTGCTTTCCCTTGGTCGAGGGTGGCGCTTGCGTTATCAAACTCCTGCTTGCTCATGGCGTCGATTTTGACGAGTTCTTTGACCCTGTTGAATTGGGCTTGCGCGGCTTTCAGGGTGGCTTCGGCCTTCATTAAATTGGCGCGGGAACTATTCAGTGCGGCTTCATAAGTGGCGGGGTCAATCTGGTAAAGCTGTTGCCCTTCGGTCACTACGCTGCCTTCGGTATAAAGGCGTTTGGTGATGATGCCGTTCACCTGTGGGCGGATTTCGGCAATTTTAAAAGACGATGTGCGCCCCGGGAGGTCTTTGGTAAAATTGATAGATTGTTGTTTGATGGTCACAACACTAACCTCCGCGGGAGGGCGAGCCCCAGATGCCGCAGCTTGTGCAGATGAGGCGGCTCCATCACCACCATGGCTTCCCCAAACATAATACGCGCCGGCGATGGCGGAGACGATAACGACTAAAACAACAACTTTTTTCACTGCAAATACCTTTTTTGCTTTACGGAAGCTTCTAGAGTAGGCTATCATACAAACATACACGAATGTATGTTAATTGTCAATAGAGACTGAAATGTGAAGGTAGTTAGGTCGATGGCCAGAAAAACCAAGGAAGAAGCACAAAATACCCGCAAAAAAATTCTGGATGCGGCTTTGGATGTGTTTTACGTCAAAGGTGTGGGGCATTCCAGTCTGGAAGACATTGCGGAAGCCGCAGGGGTCACACGCGGAGCTGTCTATTGGCATTTTAAAAATAAGGCCGATATTTTTAATGAACTTCATCAAGAAATTCATATGTCCTTTATGGATCGTCTGATCAACACCCAGACACAAAGTTCACTCAGTCCGTTGGAACAATTATCATTGTTGTGTATCGAGAGTGTTGAAGATATTGAGACTGATCTACATAAGCGTAAATTTTTTACGGTCTTCTTCCTCAAATGTGATTATGCGGGTGATTTAGCGGGACTGTTGTCTATCCAGAATGCCCAAAAGGCAGAAAGTTTGAAAATCACCGAAAGCTTTTTTAAAAGAGCGATTGAGAAAGGGGATTTGCCCAAAGGTTCCGATACCAATCTTCTGGCGACATCCCTTTATTGTTATATCGGGGGTATCATTCATGAATATTTGCGCAATCCGGACTTTATCAATTTGAAAAAAATGACCCGCCCCCTGATCGAACTTTATTTTAAAAATATGATCTGATTATTCATTGCGCAGATGGGTGGCGGCGGACGCGGATAGAACACGCCCCGTCACGATCCACCCAATCGCCAGCGTCAGAGCGGCGCCCGATAAAGATGTCAGAATGGCGGGAAGCGGATAGAAATGCCACGGCAGATTCATGAGTTGCGACATCACCGCCCATGAGATGATCGTTCCCAATACAAGAGAAAGGCTCGCGGCTATCAGGCCTAAGGCCATGAACTCCAGAATAAAGCTGACGATCAATGTTGATCTGGGAACGCCCAGAACTTTCAAAATCACAATATCATAAACCCGTTGGGTACGGGTTGCGGCAAGGCTTCCTGCCAGAACGAAAACACCTGTGATCAGGGCAATCGCGGCTGTCCCACGCACAGCATTGGCCATGTTGCCGAGGATGGTTTGCGCGGCAGTGATGGCGTCTGACAACCTGATCATCGAAATATTCGGGAATTTGGCGGTGATGTTGCGTTGAATGGAGGATTCTTTTGCGGGATTAGCCACAACGGTTGCGAGCCAGCTATGCGGCGCAGAATCAAGTGCCCCCGGTGCAAAGGTAATCGCAAAATTGACGGTAAAATTCATCCAGTTGACGCTGCGCGTATTGGCAATGGTCGCGGTAATATCGCGCCCCAGAATATTGACGGTGATTTGATCGCCGACCTTTACGCCAAAGGCTTTCACCACATCTTCGACAACCGAGACAAGCGGTGGGCCTTTGTAATCGGACGGCCACCATGCACCCGATAATATCTCGGAATGTGCAGGAAGGTCGGGCGTGTAGGTAAAGCCACGGTCATTTTGTAATAACCATCTGTGTGATTCATCTTTGATCGCATCTGCCGCAGGAATCCCATTAATACTGACGATCCGTCCGCGTAAATTCGGGGACATTACGATATTACGTGCGGTTTCTTGGTGAGATAATAAGTTCTGAAATTCTTCTTTCTGATCGCCTTGAATATCCATGAAGAAAAAGGCAGGGGCATCTTTGGGAAGGTTTTGTACAATCCCGTAACGGAAATTCATCTCGATCAGGGTAATGCTCACCATCACGGTTAAGCCCAAACCCAGCGAGATGAGTGTATTGGCGGTTGCGTTCCCCGGGCGGTGTAAATTACGGAGCGCAAGGCGCAGAGCAGGATAATTAGGGGCAGGAATACGTCCGGCCAGAGCCGATATAAATTTTCCGATTATATAAAAAATCATCATACAAATAACTGCGCCTATCACAAACCAGATAGCAAAAGATGTGCTGTATGCCGTACCAATTGCGAGGGCGATAAGCGAGGCCAATATCAAGGCCGTTGCTTCTTTGAATTTTAAAGATGGTTTGCCTTGTAACGGCGATATCGCTGAGCGGAAGAGTTCAATCGGTGATGTTTTGACAGCCTGTCCCAACGGCCACAGGGTAAAGGCAAAGGATGTCAGAAAACCAAACGCCGCAGGGATCATCAAGGCTTGCCAAGTGATTTGCGGTTCAACAGCAAAAGGCAGAAGAGTTGATAAAAAAGGCGCGGCGAAAGAGGGCGCGAGCGCCCCGACAAGAGCCCCCGATATTGTTCCGATCACGGTAATGATCAGGATTTGCCACAAATATATATTTTCGATGAATGGGACGGGTGCGCCGAGTGTTTTGAGGATCGCGATGGTTTTAAGGCGGGTCGTTAAATGCGCACGCACCCCGTTCCCGATACCGATGCCACCAATCAATAAGGCAGATAGGCCAACCAAAGTCAGAAATAACACCAAGCGATTGACGAAGCGTTCAATTTGCGGGGAGGCATTATCGGCATCCGTGACCTTCCAGTTTGCATCGGGGAAATCAGTTTTCAGAGCTGAAAGAATTGGTTTCAAATCCGTTTGTGGAGGGAGTTTGACGCGCAGGTCATAATAAATCATGCTTCCCGTTTGAAAGAGTTTGGTGGACGCCATGTCACGCGCAGAAATCATCGCACGCGGCGCGAGGCCGAAGCGGGAGCCGCCTGCGCGGTCTGGCTCACTCTCAATAAAGCCAGTAACCTTGAACAGGGCACTTCCGAGACGGATGCTATCACCGATTTGAAGTGAGAGGCGGTCACGCAGGGCTTTGTCAAGGAGAATGCCTTGGGCAGAGAGAGAAGATTGTAAATTCCTCTCTGTGCCTGTCTTAAATTCCCCGTAAAGAGGATAGGTATCTTCGACAGCCTTTAATTCAACAAGTGTGCTATCGCCATTGGTGGTATTGGCGAGCATGACACGGGCTTCTGTGGTGTCTGTTAATACGGCATTGCGTTTGGTCAGCCATTGGCGCAGATGGTCAGGGGCAGGTGTAAAAATGGTGCGGATGACGAGGTCGCCGCCCAGAATGCTCCGTCCGTTTTTTTCAATCCCTGATAAAACAGCATGACTTGTGAACTGGATGGCTGCAATGGCCGATACACCTAAAAACAGGCAGATGATGACAATCCGTAAGGACGAAAACGTGCCGCGCAAATCGCGCAGGGCGTATTGAAAGGAAAGGTTCATGCCGCAACGACCTTTCCGTCCTGAATATGAATCTGCAAATCACATGCGGTAGCAAGGGCAGGGTCGTGGGTAATCAGGGCAAGTGTTGATCCTTGTGCACGGACACGGTCAAAGAGTAGTTCCATGATGGCTTTGCCTGTTGTCTGGTCTAAATTTCCTGTCGGTTCATCCGCCAAAATCAATTTGGGTTTCATGGACAAGGCGCGTGCAATCGCAACCCGTTGTTGCTCACCCCCTGATAACTGAGACGGGTAATGGTCAAGGCGGTGCGAGAGCCCCACATCTTTTAAGGCTTGTTCAGCCAGTTTTTGGGCATCCGGCAATTTGGCAAGTTCCATCGGAATAGCCACATTTTCAATGGCGGTCATGGTGGGGATTAGATGAAAATTCTGAAAGACAATCCCCATAGTGTCACGGCGGAGTTTCGCCAGTTGATCTTCGTTAGATTCTGTAATATCAGCCCCTTCGAAGAAAATTGTTCCGCTTTTTGGTTTCAAAAGCCCCGCGCAAATCATCAGGAGGGACGTTTTTCCCGAACCCGACGGTCCCACAATCGCCACTGATTTACCTATCGGAAGGGATAAAGACACCCCCCTTAAAATAGAAACATCGCCTGTACTGGCGGGAAGGGTAAGCTGAATATCACTTAGGGACAGGATCATTGTATAACCTTTAAAAAGACTGGTTCTTTGTCAATTGAATACTATATCATTGATGAATAACATATATTTATGAAGGAACATGGCAATGCGTGCGGCTTTATTATTTGTAGTTTTGGCTATTTCTGCCGTTTTCTCGGTGAAAGTTCAGGCCGCTAGCCCCATCCGTATCGTGGCATTAGGGGATAGCCTGACGGCTGGATACGGGCTAGAGAGCGGGCAGGATTTTGCAACCAAGCTTCAGGAAAAACTAATCTCCGAGGGGATTGAGGCCAAGGTCGATAATGCGGGCGTATCGGGGGATACCAGTGCAGGTGGGTTGTCGCGTGTTGATTGGGCGGTGGATGGTGACCCGAAACCTAGTTTGGTCATTGTTGCCCTTGGTGCAAATGATATGTTGCGCGGTCTTGACCCGTCCGTCACTCAAAAAAATCTGGCGGGTATTCTGGACAAGTTGAAAGAGAAAAAAATACCTGTCCTGTTGGTCGGGATGCAAAGTCCCATGAATTTAGGCTCTGCTTTCCAAGGAAAGTTTGACCGGATTTATAAAGAATTAGCAGATCAATATGATGTTCCTTTATATCCCTTCTTCCTAAAAGACGTTGCGATGAAGGCAGAATATAATCAAGGTGATGGCATTCATCCCAATCAAAAGGGGGTTTCTATCATTGTTGATAATATCTTTCCAAGTGTGAAGAAGGCTTTGGAATAAAGGCTCTTTTCAACTTTGTAGCAGGTATAGCTTAGCGGGTAATTTCTCAGTTCGTGGAAAAAATAGGTGACTAGATGGCTGCTTGCGTAGTCACCCTCGCATAATCTTCAGTCACGCCCAGTTTGCATATAGACCATGTCTATGAGCTCCCTGAATTTCCAGGAATTATTAGCCTATTTTGTGTAATATCCGGACCTAATTTTAACGACATATAGTAAAATACGAAATACATATTAAAGGCTGAATATAAGACAAGCATGATATGCGTAAATTTAATGGCGTCTCAAAAATCAATTAGATAATCAATTTCTTAACTAATTATCTGGTGCAAGCTCTCAATTAATAAATGTGGGCATGTGTGAATACATGATTAATCCGTAGCAAACTCGATAAGAACTATGTGATAGTCTTTTTAGACAACTCAAAGGGGAAACAGTCATGTTTGATAACCTATTCCTGAATGGTGAAATTCCTGAAAACATTGTTAGGGGAAGTTATATCCCCAGCTTGGTATTACTTTCATACGTTATCGCTTCTTTTGGTTCGTATACAGGACTGTCTATGGCTTCCGATATATATCAAGCCAAAACATCAAACCAGAAAAACCTATTGCATATGGGCGGTGCTTTTGCGCTCGGGGCTGGTATTTGGTCAATGCATTTTATTGGCATGTTAGCTTACCACATGGATATGGTTCATTCATATGATCCGTTTCTAACTATTATTTCCATGTTGATTGCAATGGCAGTTGCTTATTGTGCTTTGTGGGTTACAAGAGCCGCGAGGTTTAGATTTTTGCTTGTTGTAGGCGGAGCTGTTTTATTAGGTTTGGCCATCTGTGCGATGCATTATGCCGGAATGGCGGCTATGGAGATGGAAGCTGAACTTTATTACCTTCCAACCTTTTTTATTCTGTCTGTTGCAATTGCGATTGCAGCTTCTGCCGCAGCAATTGCAATTATCTTTTTTCTAGGGAGGCACGAAGGTAAATTTAAAGACCCTTTGAAAATTGCGTCTGCTTTAATTATGGGCTTAGCAATTTGTGGGATGCATTACACGGGCATGGCGGCAGCAGTTATTATTCCCTATGCAGACTGTCGTTTTAATCCTGATCAGAATTTCAATATACTTATAATAGCCATCACGGCTATGACAGCTCTTATTTTTGGACTGTACATTTTTCAGAGTGCTCGGCGTTTATTTCTGATCTCGTTTTGTAGCATTCTTTTTGCTTTACCTATAGTAACAATTATTTTCCAAGGCGTTAGCATTGTTGATGATCAAATCAGCTTTACCCAAAAAGAACAGGGCGGAATCAAATATCATGCCAAGTTAATGGATGTGTTTCGATCGCTTCAAGATGTGCGGGGTATGAAAGCTATCGTACGTAATGGTGATTTAGCAGCGACAAAAGATCTAAAAGAACTTATTAATCAAGTCCACAAAGCCCTAGATCAAGCAGACCAAGCAAATTCATTCTATAGGAAAAATTTGGGCATAGATGATAGCTGGTTTAGCATAAGGCAAGATGTTCTGAGCATATTAGAACAGAAAAGCATTGGAACACCTCAAGAAGAATTTGATGCTTATACCAAAAGGTTAAATAATATTTTAGAGTTAATGGATCGGATAAGTCATAGTTCAAATCTTACCCTTGACCCCCAACTTGATAGTAATTTCTTATCAAATGCTATGGTCGTTAGGATGCCCAGACTAATGTCTGCCATGGGAGAGGCGCGAGGACTAACAGCGGGGCTATTGGCCTTATCATCCCCTCAGAAGTGGAGTGATGAACAGTCAGAAAATTTGGAGAAGCTCTATTATAAAATAGATACGCTCAACACAAATTTTTTAGAAGACATAGCCGTATCGAAGCAAGTGAATTTAAAATCAACGCCATTTGCAACCTATTACAATGACAATGTTCACCCCTTAATGGACAAGTTCAACCAGAACTTTAAACTGGTTGTTTTTCAAAAATCAGATGCTATATCCGCACAAGAGTTTTTTAAATCTGCTACTGATGGAATTAATGCCTATGATGACCTGTATGATCAGGTGTCGGACGAATTTCTGAATATATTAAAAGATCGACAACAAGAATATTCCTCCAGAAAAAATCTGATTTTATATTCAAGTTTTGCAGCATTTATTGGGTTTTTAGCGATTTTTCTTTTTCTGTATCGTAACCTGCACCGTACTGAGAATGCTGAAAAGAGAATGAAAAGTCAGAAGACTCTTCTCGACACATTGTTGAATAATATGCCCTTAGCAATTTTTGCTAAAGATGTAAAAAATGATTACCGCTGGTTAATGATGAATAAGATGGCGGGAAAAATATTTTCCTTACAGGAAGAGAAAGTTGTAGGTCATACAGATCATGATTTCTTTCCAAAAGAAGAAGCTGACTTTTTCAGATCCACGGATGAGAAGGTTATGGCGGATGGGCAATTGGTTGAGATAAGTGCTGAGCCTGTTACGACGCCAAGCGGAACTTTTATGGCTCATACTTTGAAAGTGCCCATTTACGATGAAGAAGGTAACCCTTCTATCCTTTTGGGAATTCTGGAAGATGTTACCGAGAAAATAAAATTTCTTGAGGAATTAAGGGTTGCAAAAGAGCAGGCGGAGTCTGCAAGCGTAGCCAAATCGGATTTTCTAGCAAATATGTCTCATGAGTTACGCACCCCTTTGAATAGTATTTTAGGGATGAATCGCCTTTTGCTCGAAACTGAGTTGGAAGCTGAGCAACGTGAACTTGCTGACACTGTTTTTAGCTCCTCCGTAAATTTGCTGGAGATCGTCAATGATATTCTTGATCTTTCCAAAATTGAAGCTGGGGAAATGGAGCTGGAAAAGATTGGGTTTGATATTACTTATAGTTTCGACAGCGTAATTCTTACACTTGAGCCACTTGCAAAAGAGAAACGAATATCGCTTACCAAAAACTATGACCGGGCAAGTTTCCCCTTTGTTCTAGGGGATCCTCTGAGGGTAACGCGCATACTTACAAATGTAATTGGTAATGCTATCAAATATACAGATCATGGGAGCGTGGAATTTAGTGCATCGTTTATTCAAATGGATGACAGTCATATCGAAGTGAGATGCGAAATTAAAGACACAGGAATTGGTATTCCTGCAGATAAACTTGAAAGAATTTTCGAGAAATTCGGTCAAGCGGATACGTCCACAACCCGTAAATATGGGGGCACAGGTCTAGGACTTGCTATTACCCGGCAACTCGTCGAAATGATGGGAGGGGAGATCGGAGTTTCAAGCGCGATAGGACAAGGGTCTACCTTTCAGATAAGAATTCCTTTTGAGACAACGACGGAGCTAATCGCAGAGAGCAGCGTTCGCAAGAACAGAGAAATGACGGGCACAATACCGGCCTCCAAAGCTCGCATTTTGATAGCCGAGGATCATATCGCCAACCAGCTTTTGATAAGGAAAGTTTTAAAAAAATTTGGCATCACTGAATTTGAAATTGTTGATAATGGCCGTCAGGCTCTTAAGCGATATCATGAAGAAAATTGGGACATTCTTTTAATGGACTGTCATATGCCGGAATTGAATGGCTATGACACTACTCGTGAAATTCGCAATTTTGAAGAGAAGTCTGGAAAACATATCTTTATTGTAGCTATGACTGCTAATGCCATGGTTGGTGAAAAAGAAAAATGTTTGCGATACGGTATGGATGATTATATCAGCAAGCCTCTCAACTTAGATGAGTTAAAAGACATTTTGTCGCAACGGCTTTTATTCGATAAATCAGTTTTGGTTCATAAAACAGCAGCAATTTTAGAAGAAACTAATCCTGTTGATCTAACGCAGCTTCGAACCTTTACTGAAAGTGAAGAGGACGAAAAGGAGTTTATTGCTATATTTGTACAACAATCTGATGTGAACATGCGGACATTAGAAGCAGAAAGTTCAAATGAAGAAATTAAAGAATGGCCTGAAGCTGCTCATATGCTGAAAGGGGGGGCTGGAGGGCTGGGGGCATTCAAATTGCAAAATTTATGTGACGAGGCTCAACATTTTAATGGCACTTTGGAGGAACGTAAGGAGCTCTTCAAAAAGATATCGGATGAATATCATCGTGTGACATCCTATCTTCGGGAGATCAATTTACTGCCTTAAATAATAGTGGGGCATTTTTTGACATATTCGACAAGTTTGTCTTTTGCAAAAGGTTTGGCGATAAATCCTTTTGCCCCATGTTTTGTTGTCCAAATAACATTCTCGGGCGAGCTATCGGAGCTGAGCATAATAATGTAGGCTTGCGGATCATATGTAAGAATGGCTTCCAGATTTTCTAAACCATCTTTCCCTGGCATATGGATGTCTAGGAACAGAATATCAGGAAGGTATTTCTTATAGGCAGCTACAATCTCACTACCGTGGATGACTTCTTGCACAGTATAATGAGAGCCAATACCTTTCTTTATCAGCATACGCATATACATATCGTCATCAGCTATGAGAATTATTTTCTCAACGCGGGCTTTCCTCTTCATGGCAAGTTCGGATAGAGATTTTTCGAAGTTAACTGTTATGGACAGTTTTGAAATATTATCTAGTGTAGGTGGCTCTACCTGAATCTCGCACTTTCCTTGTGGCAAAGCACCTTCAATTTTTTGGGTGAGAACTTTTGGCTCTGAGTTCCGTCCTTCTTTCACAAGCATAAGCAATTCCTGCCTATTGCAAATGTAAATTCTTCCTTCTTTATCATGAAACTGCTTTTGAATGAGTTCACTGACATTATCAATCGTAAAATTGGAATCCGCACCGTCAATTATTTTAATGTTGACTAACTTCCACTCACTCAGTGCTATCTTTATCTCAGGTAAGAACGCCATAAATTCGAGATAACTTTTGCCGGGCAATATTTCCATAGACATCTCCTCAGTGATGGTGTCCATCATAACAGAGCATCTATAAAAAGTAACTAAGATCTAATTATATTCCAAAATTCTGATATTTAGCTTGGAGTGCCATTTCACCTTTAATGATTAGCCTCTAACTATTACTGGTGCCCTTTAATTCGACAAATTGATCATACGCTCTTGATGAGCTCCTTGTGTGGTATAGGTTACAGTTGATAGTATATGTTGGAAATCCATGAAATTAATATAAAGGAATAAGAGTTGTTTTTTAAATTTTTCTGCAAAGGGACGAAAAATGGTTGAAGAAATTGATGTGGCAACATTGGTAAATATGATGAAATCAGGCGAGGCCGTTTTAATCGATGTGCGTGAGCCGGAAGAGTATAGTGCGGGGCATATAGATAAATCCATCTCCATTCCGCTTTCAGTCTTCTCTCAGAAATTCCAACGTGAAGATTATCCAGCGAATAAAAAAATTGTTTTACAGTGTCAAGGTGGAGTGAGATCCATGAAGGCATGTAACATCGTTCGCGAGCTTGCAGAGCAAGCGCATGTTATCAACCTTACGGGTGGACTGAATGCGTGGAAAAATGAAGGGCTGCCTATCGTTAAGTAGCCCTAAGTCGTATTTCGAGGCTGTAATTCTCAGCATGTAGGAAAATAGGTGACTAGATGGCTGTGTGGGTAGTCACATGCGCACAATTCTCATGCAATATTCCCTGTTTCTAGAAAAAATAGTGCCTATTTGGGTGATATGTTATCTTTTTTAAGCTATCTACCTAAAATGATGGTTAAAATGCCCCATACATGGTCATTGATCTTAGGTTATTCAACTTGATGGATGGTATGCCAGTAGGATAGATCATAGGTACATTTGAGAAATAGAATCCTAGAAAGAAAGCTATGTGAATTTAATGAGTTTCGAAATTTTCCTTGCGACTGCGCCGGGCCTTGAAGGATTGCTTTACGACGAAGTACGTAGCAAAGGATTTAAACAGGCAAAAAATATTACTGGCGGTGTCACCATCATAGGCGGCTGGCCGGAAGTCTGGCGTGCGAACCTATGGGTCAGGGGTGCTTCGCGTGTGTTAGCCCGTATTGACTCGTTTAAAGTATTACATCTTGCGGAACTCAATCAACGTACCCGTGAGATACCTTGGGGTGATCTTCTTGGCTCCGGTACGTCTTTTCGTGTTGAGGTGACTTGTTCTAAATCACGTATCTATCATAGCGATGCAGCTGCTGAGCGGATCGAGAGGGCTATTGCCGAAACATTAAAGTCGCAAGCTTCTCAGGATGCGGAAATAACTGTTATGGCCCGCATTCACCACGATATCTGCACGATCAGCATCGATACATCTGGAGAATCGTTACATAAACGTGGTTTTAAAGAGTCGGTTAACAAAGCTCCGATGCGTGAAAATATGGCGGCCCTTTTTCTGCAACAATGTGGATATAAAGGTACTGAGTCTGTTTTTGACCCGATGTGCGGCTCAGGTACCTTTGTGATAGAGGCAGCAGAAATCGCTATGCGCCTTAATCCGGGGCGGGCACGCCATTTCGCATTTGAGAAATTAGCCAATTTTGATTTGGCGGCATGGGAGAAGATGCGGAGTGTTGAACGGCAAATTTCGCCGGACCTTCGTTTTTACGGCAGTGATAGAGATGAGGGCGCAGTCAGAATGAGCGGTGAAAACGCTGCACGCGCAGGTGTCGAAAAATTCACGGAGTTTCAGCAGCGGTCAATTAGCGATATTGTTCCCCCGACCAGTGTGCCGGGACTTGTCATCATTAACCCGCCCTACGGTACCCGCATTGGTGATAAATCGAAGCTACTGCCGCTTTACCAAACACTCGGAAAGGTACTACATGATCGTTTCTCGGGATGGCGTGTTGGACTTATCGCGACTGATACAGCTTTAGCAAAAGCAACCAGCTTGCCATTTTTGCCTACGACAGAGCCAGTTCAGCATGGCGGCCTTCGTGTAAATTTGTTCCGCACAGAATCTCTTGCATAAGAAAATGCGTTGGTTTTGCAATATTTGAAATGATTTATTCGAGAAACTCAGGGAAATGGCTGGGGCGGGAGGGATCGAACCTCCGAATGCCGGTACCAAAAACCGGTGCCTTACCGCTTGGCGACGCCCCAATCTGTTTAGAGAGCCAGAAACTACACAATTCATATTCTATTGGCAAGTGTCTTTTCTAAAGAATTTGAAAAAAGATGAAATCAGAAAAATACTATTGATTCAGCCATTTATTCAGGTGTCCCCGCGCAATTGCATAGTTTTCACCCAAATGTTCAATCGGATCTTTGGCAATGTCTAATTGATTATCCTTTGCTGCCTTCTCAATGATCCCGCACATCCTGCTTAATTCAGAAAAACCAAAGTTTCCGGCCATTCCTTTTAGTTCATGCGCTCTGGCGTTGAGGTTGATGGCGTCATTTTCCAAATAGGCGTTACCGATATCAGCGATCAACTCATCTGCTTTTTCATAAAAACTAATCAATATTTCTTGGATTTGCGCAACAGACAGACCGCTTCTTAAAGAATTAAGGATGTTCTCATCAAGGCCTGATTGAGTGAGATCATTTCCTGCTACAGCTTTATTGGTTGAACGTGATGCATTGCTGAGTTCCATCTCTTCGAATTTTTTAACGGCAACGCTAAAAGTATCTTCCTCCTCATCATCTCCAATAGGGGAGGTGTTGTATTGGGTTCCCATTTGCGAGGTATAGGCGGCTAGGGGGGAGATTTCGTTGAGGTTTTCTTCCTCCTCTTTCTCTTCCTCTTCTTCTTTAAAACTTTCATCTTGATTCTCGGTTTTATGCTCTGAGAAGTCGATATCGTTATAAGTGTTTTTATTGCTATAAAAGCCATTGTCGATTTTATGAAGAATTTCTGAAATTTTTTCAAAAGTAATTGGCTTGCCCGCGAAGTCATTCATCCCTGCGGCGGTGTAATTGCGAACATCTTCGTCTTGGGTATTTCCGGTTAAGGCGATGATCGGCAAGTTTGCTTTACTTGGGATATGAAGGGCGCGGATAATTTTTGTGACTTCAATGCCGTTCATGTCCGGTAATTCGATATCCAGAAGAATAGCGTCAAATTGATATTTGGCATGGAGGTCGAGTGCATCTGCGCCCGTTCCTGCGGTTAAAGATTTTCCGCCAATTTTATCGACGAATCCAGCTACAACTTTTTGATTGATACCATTATCGTCCACAATCAAAATATTAAGGGCATTATTGAGTTTGGTGTTCTGCAGTGGAGCATTCTCGGCAGAATCAATCCCGTCATTATTCTCGTCGAATATCTCGCTTCCTTCGGTCATACTGATGGTAAAGAAGAATGTGCTGCCTTCGCCTTCTTTACTACTAATGCTAATAGCGCCACCCATGGCTTCGATCAGGCGCTTACAAATTGCAAGGCCGAGACCTGTTCCGCCATATTTGCGGCTGATTGAAGTGTCGGCCTGTGCAAATGGCATAAAGAGTTTTTTCTGGTTGGCTGTGCCGATCCCAATTCCTGAATCTTGAACCGCGAAATAAATCTGGTGAACATTATTTGTAACACCACCACTTTCACCGGTAAGGTCACGAACACGGAGATAAACAGCCCCCTTATTGGTAAATTTAATGGCGTTGTTAATCAGGTTCAACAGAACTTGACGCATGCGTGTCGGGTCACCATAGACCCAGTTCGGAACCAGAGAATCCAATTCCAGAATGAGCTCGACATTTTTGGCTTCGGCATGTCCGCGCATTAAAGTATAGACGCTTCGGATCAGACGTTTTAAGTCAAAGTTGATATTCTCAAGATCCATTTTGCCACTCTCGATCTTTTCGAAATCCAGAATGTCATTGAGCAATGCTAGCATAGCATCGCCAGAATCTTTGATAGTAGACGCATATTCTCTCTGATCTTTGTTAAGCTGTGTATCTTGTAAAAGGCGTAACATACCCATGATGCCAGTCATTGGTGTTCTGATCTCGTGGCTCACAACAGCCAAGAAAGCGGATTTTGCGCGGTTAGCTTCGTCTGCGGCCTCTTTGGCTTTTCGCATATCCTCGTTTTGTTGTGCACTTTTAACCTGCAAATCAGCCATTAATTTGCGCTCTTGTTCAATGACCTGCATTAAGCGGTGGTATTCCGATTTTTCTTTAGCCTCATGAATTTGAGCAACTTCTTTTTTTGCAATCTGGTTATCTTCAAAGACATCTTCCAAGGATGGGGAATCAACCGTAACTGATTTTTCTATAGGGACTTTACTGACGATCGCAACCATAAGGGCACAGATCAAAAGGGCAGTGGGGAATAAGAGAGTAATATTATTTGGCGGGGCAATATCAAAATTGAGGAGGATAATCCACATCAAAAGCATAAAAAGAAAGAAGCATGCATTCGCAATATGTGTGTAGGCAAGGCGCTTATTGCTGAGTGCTCCGCCCCATGTAATCCCCATAATAATAATCAGGCTCAGAGTAACAGGGCCAAAAATGAGTAGGGTTGCTATGAATGGAAGCGATTTTAATATAACCAGCCCGACCAGATTGGTAATAAGGCTGGCACTCGTTATGCCCCCTAAGAAGCTCAATGATAGTTCATGCCTATTCCTTTTTACAAAAATAAAGCTGAGCATGAGTCCTTGTGAAGTCACAATCCATATGGAGGGATAGGCGAGTTCCATATCTATTTTGCTAAAGTACAGAAACCGCGAATTGATCAGTAAAACAATTGAAAAGCCAAGGCTAATAATTGATAAAAACACATCCGAAAAGGATGCTGTATCTTTTGCCGTTTTCAAAAAATAAATAAAACCACTGAAGGCGAGCAGGATAACCAATCGGGAACTGAGAATATCTATGACGCTTGACTCGTTTGGGTCACGCAAAGACATTTTCAAATAATTGGGGGTCGCAAAATTTGGTTTGACATACAGTATAAAGAAACTTGTTTGATTGGTTGGAACCTTGAGCATCAGGGTATCCCCGATATTCCTATTTTTCTCATACAAACTTCTGGTATTCACCAAATATTCCTTGGTATTCATATTGTAGAGAACAATATCTTTGAAAGTCGAGAAACGGCCATCTTTCAGTGTGCCGAGATCAAGTGCCCACATATCCTTTTTGCTATTATTCACAACTGCAAAGACAATCCACGTGCCTAGTTCTTGGTGTCCAATGCCGATGTGGGTTCCTAGTGTACGGGATGATATAATCTCACCGCTTATAATCTTTTGTTCAATGGATTGAATGTTGAGAGGGGTTTCACCTTCTCTAAGGGCATAGACTTTACCGACGAAATCATACTTGGGTTGATTATCGAGAAGTTGAATTGCTTGGTACTGAACGGGTTGTGATGTGGGGGAGGTCTGCGCATGGGCAAGGGCAAAAGGCAAGGTAGTTATCACCATTCCCCAAAATAGACCCAATAAGCTCCATTGTTTTATATGCATATAACCGACCAAAGAATAAGAAAATCTATGGGAAAATTGAATATCCCACTCAACTTTCGTCTAAAAACCTTAATATATGGTTATAAATTATGCTGAAGTTTTGAGGCCATGATGCGGATGGCCTCCGGATAGGCAATATGTTCTTGAACCAAAACTCTGGCTGCAAGGGTTTCAGGGGTATCGCCAGCGATAATCGGGACGGTCTTTTGTAAAATAATTTCCCCCTCATCCATGCCTGGTGTGACATAGTGAATGGTACATCCGCTTTCGCTGTCACCTTCTTCCAAGGCGCGTTCATGGGTATGAAGGCCTTTATGTTTGGGGAGAAGGGATGGGTGGATATTAATGATACGGCCTTCCCAAGGGGTAATCAGGGTGGGGGAGAGAATTCTCATAAAGCCAGCAAGGCAAACCAGATCAATTTCGAATTCTTCTAAGATTGATAGGATTTTTGTCTCGAATTCGGCCTTGGTTGCAAAGTTTTTATGCGATACAAAGCGTGTCGTAATGTTATTTTCATGTGCCCTGACTAGTCCATAGGCGTCTCCGATATTAGAGATAACGACCTTGATTTGTGCGGGAAATTCATCGATACGACACGCATCGATTATAGATTGAAGATTGCTACCCCGTCCTGAAATCAGGACGGCAAGGCGCAATTTTCGGTTAGGATTGGTTTGTTGGCTTATGCCGCCCATTCTGTATCCATATTGAGAATTTCAACGCGGGTTTCGGCATCGGTTTTAACCACCTGACCGATTATGGTGGCGGTCTCGCCAGTTGCATTTATGGCCGCACAGATTTCATCGGCCTTGTCTTTTGGAACAATGGCAACCATACCCAAACCGCAGTTATAGGTCACGGACATATCATCATTGGTCAAATTGCCATATTTTTTGAGCCATTTGAACACTGCTTGGAATGACCAGAGTTTGGCATCCAACTGAACACCCAAACCGTCTGGCAAAACGCGAGGAATGTTTTCTGTCAATCCGCCGCCTGTAATGTGGGATAGGCCCTTAATCAAACCACCTTGTTTAATGAGTGGTAAAAGTGCACGGACATAAATTTTGGTTGGTCTCATCAACGCATCGCCCAAGGTCGGGGAGTCATCAAATGGGCAGTTTTCGGAATATGTGAATTTATTGTCGGCTACAATTTTGCGAACCAAAGAATATCCGTTGGAATGAATGCCGTTAGAGGCAATCCCGATAACGACATCGCCTTCGGTAATGGTTTCGCCAGTTAAGACGCGTTCACGTTCAACTGCACCGACCGAGAAACCTGCGAGGTCATAATCGCCTTTTTCATACATGCTCGGCATTTCAGCGGTTTCGCCGCCGATCAGGGCGCACCCAGCTTGATGGCAGCCGTCCGCAATACCCTTGATAACGGTCGCAGCTGTATCTACGTTTAATTGGCTGCTGGCAAAATAGTCGAGGAAGAAGAGGGGTTCGGCACCTTGCACCAAAATATCGTTCACGCACATCGCGACCAGATCAATGCCAACAGTGTCATGTTTTTGAGCATCAATCGCAATACGGAGTTTTGTGCCCACGCCATCGGTTGAGGAAACCAGAACAGGATCTTTAAATCCCGCGGCCTTTGTATCAAAAAGAGCGCCAAAACCACCGAGGCCACCCATGGTGCCCGAACGATTGGTTGCTTTGGCAAATGGCTTGATCCGTTCAACGAGAGCATCACCTGCAACAATATCGACACCAGCTTCTTTATAAGCGTTTGCTTTCATTTTGAAAATTGGCCTTTCTGTTGTAAACTATTCTGTATGCAACAGTTATTTAGACGTTTTGATATGGCTCGTATAGTATTTTTTATCACCTTTTTAGGTCTTTTTTTCGTTGGACTGTCCCAAAACCATGTATTTGCGGCAAACTCCCCCTATAGCGTGAAGGGGGTTGAGGTCGATATTACCGATGAAAGCTCTGTAAAAGCGCGGAATAAAGCCTTTATTGAGGCACAAAGGAAAGCCTTTGAGGTGCTTGCAACCCGTTATTATGCCGAAGGTGAGTTGAAAGTCCTGAAAATACCTAGTGATGATACCTTGTCGGGTTTTATTCAGGATTTTAAGATTGCAAGCGAGCAAATCTCGAGTAAGCGATATAAAGGCGTGTTTGATTTCCGCTTTAAGCCCGCCGCCGTTAATCAGCATTTTGGTCGCGGACCTATTAATTATGTCGATGACGCGACACCAGAATCCAAAAAGATTTTGTTGATCCCTTATTATCACGAAGAGAAAAAGCCTATTATTTTTAATAAGGCTCAAAACCCATTTTGGGGATCGCTGCTTGAAGATAGTGCAGAATATAAAGACGTGATTTTGCCTGAGGGCAATATTCAGGATTTGACAGACATCGGAGATAAAAATCCTGGCTATCTTTCATCAGTGACAATCCGACGTCTCAAGGCAAGATATGAAGTCGGTTTTGTGGCGGTTGCAACGGCTAATGTCAATCTTCAGGATCAGTCCAAAATTAACATTAACATTCAGGATGCCAGTTCCGGCACTCTGGTTGATGTCAAAAATTTTGATACAGATGCAAAGATGATTGGAAAAGAGACATTATCTGCTGCTAATGATATTTCCAAACCTAAGAAAGCTGTATCTGTTGTATCTGATACAGCAGGGAATTTAGTTACTACGGATGATACGACAGGCCAAAAAGCTGATATTCCCCAGTCTGAAATTAATCCTGATTATTTCCGTCCGAGCAATCAGCGCGGCAGAATGTCGGTTTCCGCGCGCGAACAAATGATTGCAAAAGCCCAGCAACTCCAAGCTATGGGGGGCGCAAATGTGAACGCGAATCCAAAAGCGGTTGCCCAGCGTGGTCTGCAAAACCCTGAAGCTGTTGAGGCTGCGGCAGATGAGGGAGAGGCCAATGTCCAAGTATATTTTAACAGCATGACTGAATGGGTGAACATTCAAAAGGAATTGTCCCGTCTTGATGGAATCAAGGGTATTCGTATCGTCACCTTGAAAACCAATCAGGCCGATACAGTTATTGAGTATAAGGATTGGAATAAATTACTGGCTTCCTTAAAGGCGAGTGGCTTAAGTTTGAGCTCACAATCTGCGGATTCATATACCTTAAAACGCTTGTCGGATGCATTCTAATATCAATCTCACTTCTTGGAAAGTTATCAAATGAAACTCACAGCTTTGCAGATTTTTTGGGGATTCGCCGTTCTGTTCTTTATCCTTTTGATATGGCTTTTTAAGGCCGTTCTATTGCCTTTTGTATTGGGCGGAACAATTGCTTATCTCCTTAATCCTTTAGTCAATAAAATCTGTAAAAAGGGTCTTAAAAGGCAAACGGCAGTTCTATGTATTTTGGGAGGATTTTTTCTTTTTATGGCAGGATTGTTGGCCATTATTGCGCCGATTTTGGTACGCGAGGCTGGCGGTTTTA
>Ga0155195_138_pt3 | contig 59555 bp, 56 predicted proteins | sample RifCSPhighO2_02_FD_106163 | JGI IMG/M metagenome (GOLD analysis project Ga0155195, IMG submission 106163) | Alphaproteobacteria bacterium RIFCSPHIGHO2_02_FULL_46_13
AAGAGGAGCATCTTCCGCCCACTCAGGCAACTTTGCCCAGACATTCAAAGCATTGCGGGATGAGATAATGGATTCCGCCGCGTCATATTTATGACCGAGTGCCTGAAATACAAACGGTGTCCATATCCATCCCTTCCCATTCAAGCCCATGACCTTTGCAATATCCAAAAGTTTATCATGGTTGGGTTTGTCGGCAAGGTCGGCGAGTAATGTGGTTGCGCATTCGAGCAATGTCATCGGGTAATCCGAAATATCTTCGGGAATATCGACTTGCAATGCTTTGGCAACACCCACTGGGGTCGGGACGCAAAACCGTGTCGGGTGGACGAAGGCATAAAGCTCTAAAATATCCATCATCCGCAAATGGTCATGCCCCAATTTATGATGGGTGTAGGGCGCGTGGCAGACGAGGGTGGGTACATCTGATTGTAAATTCCCTGCCTGATGCGGTGTGAGCATTAAAATCTCGCCATCTGCATTCAGATACGAAAATTTACCCGCCCCATAAGACAGGGCAGGCGATGTAAATCGCATGAGGGATTGATTCTGAAACGGCGTCGTATTCTGCATGCAACAGATTTAGCATATTTTCAGGGAAAAGAGAGGGTTAATTCAACCCTTTCAGATAAGTTTCCACCTTAGAAAACTCGGCATAAAGGCTGCTCAGGATCATATCCTTTTCCTCGCGGGAAACCTCGCCTTTGTGTTCGGCGTCGCTACAGATTGCATGGAGGGTGACAGCCCCCAAATTCCCTGATGCGCCTTTGAAACTATGGGCGGCTTTGCTCCATTCTTCAGCTTCTTCGGACAGTTGGGCGCATTTCAGGCGATCAAAGGATTCGTATGCGGTTTCTAGGAACAGGTTAATGACCATTTCTTCGGTATCTTTATCGCCCTCGGTGAATTCATTCAGGCGCGATAGGTCAACAGGCACGCTTGCATCGAGTGTACCAGATTTTGTTGCTGTCGCTGATGTTGTATCTGATGCAGGGCTTGCCCCGATCCATTTGGCGATACAGGACTGGAATTCATTGAAATTAAGCGGCTTGCTCAGATAATCATCCATTCCCGCCAGAAGACATTTTTCACGTTCACCCAACATCGCGTTGGCGGTCATCGCAATGATCGGCGTTCTGGTGTTCATTTGTTTTTCCATGTCGCGAATTAAACTGGTTGTTTCATATCCGTCGAGTTCAGGCATCTGACAATCCATCAGAATAAAATCATAACTATTATTCCGAAGAAGGGTCAGGGACTCAAAACCGTTTAATGCGGAGTCAATATTCTTCAGCCCCAATTTTTTAAGCCATTTGATGGCAAGCATCTGGTTGATCGGATGATCTTCGACAATCAAGGCATTGATATGTTGCAAATCAACACCCACCAATGAATTTTCGTTGGCAACTTTGATCTCGCTTTGAAGAATATCCTGTTTAGGCGCAGCATCAATCGGAATTGTAAGATAGAAGATGGTCCCATGATTGATTTTACTTGTAAAACCAATGCTTCCCCCCATCATTTCAACAAGGTATTTGGTAATCGCGAGCCCCAGTCCCGTACCGCCGAATTTGCGGGAAATGGACGTATCTGCCTGAGAGAATTTATTAAACAGATGTTTATGAAATTCATCGGGGATACCAATCCCCGTATCTTGCACCTGTATCATCAGACTGCTTTTTCCACCCATATCTTTCCAGTCAATCGACACGGAAACGCCACCGTTCTCGGTGAATTTGATGGCGTTGCCCACCAGATTGAAAATAACCTGCTGGATACGTTTGCCGTCGCCCATCAGCCAGTCGGGAACATTGGTGTTGAGGTTCATATCGTAATTCAAATTTTTACGAGACGCAGAAAGTGATGTGACGTCTTTAATATTTTTAAGAGCATCTTTTATTTTGAAAGGATATTTTTCAATCTCTAATTCTTTGGCCTCGATTTTAGAGAGGTCAAGAATGTCATTCACAATGCTTAAAAGATTCATCCCCGAACTGTGAATAGCATCAACACATTCCCGAACATCTTCGGTCAGTTCACCGCCTTGTAAAATCTCGGCTAATCCTAAAATACCATTCATCGGCGTTCTTAACTCGTGGCTCATATTGGCCAAAAATTCGCTCTTTGCAATGGTGGCGGCTTCGGCCTTGGAGATGGCTTTGATCAATTGGGATTCAGCGTTTTTGCGTTCGGTAATGTCGCGTTCGGTGGCAAGGAAATAGATGCATTCTTTACTGTCGGGACAGAAAATCGGGCTGATATTAACCTCTACCCAATATTCTTGCCCTTCTTTGCTGTAGTTCAGGATTTCAACGCAAACCGGACGTTTGGCTTCAATGGCCTGATGAATACGCTGCGTTGTTTTTCGGTCTGTTTTTATGCCTTGTAAGAATTTGGGTGATCTTCCGATGGATTCAGCCGATGTGTATCCGGTTAATTCGGTAAAGCTTTTATTGACGTAGACAATCTTTGGACCCTCACCGTCTAAGCTATCTTTGGCCGATGTAATCACGATGGAATCAGATGTATAGTCAGCCATCTGAGATAAAATTTCTTTAAGTTCCATGGCGGTCATTCCCCGAATTTGATTTTTTGAGTTGTGCCTTGAATTTGTCTGTTGCATCAACTAACCGTTGTCGCGTGAAAGGTTTTGCAATAAATCCTTTTGCGCCATGTTGAAGGCAATCAATAATTTTTTCTTTCTGTGAATGTGAGCTGAGCATAATGATATAGGATTCATCATCGACTTTGTTCATTTGTTCCAAAAGGTCAATGCCGTTGCCGTCCGGCAGTTGAATGTCCAAAAAGGTCATGTCGGGCAGGTGGCGTTGGTAATAGACGAGGGCTTGCCGCGCTGTCTCTGCCGTAATCACTTCAAAGCCCTCTTTGAAGGCCAGTTTAACAAGTTGCAGTGTGAATGGGTCGTCTTCAACCAATAAAATTAGCGGTTTTACCCTTGCTTTCCTGACTGGTTTCATGTGGTTAATTTTTTCTTCGGACAGCTTGATCGTAAATCCCATAGCTTCTGGTTGAGGGGCTTTGATTTCTTTTTTATCTGCTACAGAAATTTCTCTCTGAGGGCTCATTTTTTCTTGTTCAATTGAAATGCCCATCCGCCCCATAAGAGTTATCAGATTTTCCCAGTGGATGGATAAGTCAAGAATATCAAAGAAGCGTCCAAATCCTTTAAATTCTGTTTCTTTTAAAAAGCCCTCAACACATTTCTCAATAGGGATGGCGCGCCCTTGGAAAAAGATGAGCAGAAAACCAGGTTTCTTCCAGAATATTTTACAATCAGACTGACTAAAAAAATGCTCGATATTTTTAAGGCATAAATTTTGGAAGAGGGTGGAGTGCAAGGTTTCGCAATCTTGGAATTCGATACTGATCACGCGCCATGATTGTGGTTTTGGTTCGATTTGATTTATAAACGCAGTGAGGAGGACGTCTGTCTTCTCATGTGCCAAATTCATCTGATTCCATCCATTTTTGTAAGACTGCAAAAAAAACTGTATCTAACCATTTTAAATTGAATTTGATTAAAATGGTGTTACAACTTGCTGCGGTGAAGCAAATATAAATCGAATATAATCTTTGGTATGGGGTTGGCTGGTTATCTGATTGAATTAATTATAAAGTTATCTGATAAGCAAGCTGTGATAGAAGGTGTAACCATTGATCCAATTTCCCGAAATGTTTTGAAAACATCCGGTGGCATGTTTCTTCAGCTTCACCCCGTTTGCACCTTCGCCTAATTCCGGATCGCTTGTTGCTTGGAATTGGCCTATGAAGGTTGCTGTTGTAGAATCAAAACTCTCCCTAGGCGGGATACTCCCACCAGTATTTACGATACCGTTCAATTCATTGATTTGTAAGCAGACAGCCAAAGTGATGGTTGGCACAATCGCCATCAACGCAACTTCTTTGTCATCGCAGGCATCGTTATCATCCGAACCTAGGCCTAAAACACAATGAGTCGCGGTAAAAACCCATTGTCCATAGTCCGCATCACTTGAAAAACTGCTATCCAAAACAGAAGCGTCTGGGTTGGCGTAGGCGCGCCCTGCGCCTTCCAAACTAAACAGGTCGCATCTTTTATTGGATGGAGAATTTGAATTTGTATAGTTGCGGGTTGTGATTGTGTTCACAAAATTGATGTCATTTTCACTGCATTGGTTGGCGGTCATCATCTGGACAACACCGGATTCAAAGCCTTTGGCTTGCCGCATAAGCTTTTCGGCCTGAATACGGGCATTTTCTTTATCCATGTTACCGGAACTGCGGTTGGATGATCTCATGGTCACGGCGGTTAATGCAGCGATCAAGGCAATCATCACCAGAATAATGACAAGAGCATTTCCACGATTATTCTGCTGTTTTAGGTCGTTTTTTTGATGTGATTTGTGTCGCATGGCTTGCTTTTCCGCGAATTTTCAGACAAATTGAAAACTCTATTAACTTGATTATACCATACGGAAAGAACCATGACACAGAAAACTAGCGTCTTAGCCACAGAAAATGACACTCCACAGGATGACAATATTCTGAAAGCCGCCAAGTTGAAGAAGTTGGCAGCGTTTGAGGCCGCTGGCGGGAATGCTTTTCCGCATAAATTTCACCGCACGGACCGCGCAGGCGATTTGCAGGAAAAATATGCCAGTTTGGAAAATGGCGTTGAAACAACCGACAAAGTCACCATCGCGGGTCGTATCATGGCCATGCGTAATAACGGCATGTTTATCGACCTCCATGATCCGAGCGGTAAAGTTCAGGTTTTCTGCCATAAGGATTCAACACCTGCCGAGGTGATGGCTCAACTCGACTATTTTGACCTGGGCGACATTATCGGTGTGAGTGGGACGGTACGCCGTACACCGCGCGGTGAATTGTCTGTGCGTGCCATTGAACTCACGATGCTTACCAAATCGTTCGCACCTCTCCCTGATAAATATCATGGATTGACGGATGTCGAGGCACGTTACCGTCAACGCTATTTAGATTTGATTATGAATGACCAAAGCAGAAATACTCTGCGCACCCGTACAAAAATTGTCAGAGCCATTCGTGATTTTATGAACGGCATCGGCGCGATGGAAGTTGAAACACCATTGCTTCACGGGATTATGGGCGGCGCATCTGCCAAGCCATTTATCACGCATCACAATGCGCTTGATTCCAATTTCTTCCTCCGTATTGCGCCGGAACTCTATCTGAAACGCCTTGTTGTCGGCGGGTTTGCGGATGCGGTGTTCGAAATTGGCCGTAACTTCCGCAACGAAGGTGTATCCCCACGCCATAACCCAGAATTCACGATGATCGAAGCCTATCATACCTATTTCGATTATTATGATGTGATGACCCATATCGAAGATATGGTGCGTTATGTTGTGCAAACTGTTCACGGGACGACCTCCATTCAATATGGTGAACATACTTTGGACTTTGGCGCCCCTTGGCAACGTAAAACCATGGTGGGAATTGTTCAGGAGGAAACAGGCGTTGATTTCCTGACCATCACTGATCCTGCGGCAGCACGTGCAAAAGCCAAGGAGTTGGGTGTTCATGTGGAAGCCAATGCCAACTGGGGACAAGTGGTTGAGGCGATCTTTGCCGAGAAAGGCGAACATAAACTCATTCAGCCAACTCACGTCATGGATCATCCGTTTGATATTTCCCCCTTGTCAAAATTGCACCGCGACAACCCATTACTGACCGAGCGTTTCGAGAGTTACGCGAATGGTTGGGAAATTTGTAATGCGTTTACCGAGTTGAACGACCCGCGCGATCAATTAGCACGTTTCCAAGACCAAGTGGCTGCGCGTGAAGCAGGAGACGAAGAAGGCATGATGATGGACGAAGATTTCATCACCGCCCTTGAATACGGCCTGCCACCAACCGGTGGCTGGGGTATGGGGATTGACCGTATGGTGATGTTGCTTACCAACTCCACCAATATCCGTGATGTGATCGCGTTCCCGACACTTAAACCAATTGGTGGCGGGGCGAAATAGATCGCTTTAAAACACTTTAAAATCCTTTGGCGGGAAAGCCCTTGCCGACCTGCCCATATCCCTCGCCCTTATTCAGGACGGGGGATTTTTCTGACCAGTGGGTGACGATTTTTGTGAGGTCTGGACGTTCGCGGTCTTCCTGTTTTTCGGATGCCGTGCCGATATAAATAAACCCTGCAAAACGATCCTGCTCATCAAGCCCCATCAGATTTTTAAAAGTGGGGGAATACGCATACCATTCGGTCAACCAATTCGTGCCATACCCCATGGCATTCGCCGCAAGGCATAAATTATAACACGCCGCCCCCGCAGAGAGGATTTGCTCCCATTCCGAATTCTTCCCCTCGCGAATGCGTGACACCACCGCAATCACCATCGGCGCGCGTAAAAATCTTTCGCCCTCCAAATCCAATTTGGCAGGGGCAGTATCAGGATTTTCGGCGGCATAAGCCGTCCGTAAATGCGCCCCAACTTCCGCCCGCGCATCTCCTTCAAACACAATAAAATACCATGGATGATATTTCCCATGGTCAGGCACACGCGCCGCAATGGTCAAAATTTCGGCCAATTGCTCCGCGTTCGGGGCAGGTTCAGAAAGGCTTGTAACCTTTGATGATCTGCGGCTTTTAAGGAATTCAAGAAGGGCGTTTTGCATGATGTTCTCCAGTATTTTTTCATATCATTTTTAAAGGGTGTATGCTAGTGAATCCGCATGAAAAAGAAGGTTGCAATTATTGGGGCAGGGCCAGCAGGATTGGTGGCGGCAAAGTCATGTCTGGAATATGGCTTAACCCCGACTATTTTCGAAAAATCCTCTCGCGTAGGTGGCGTTTGGTCAGGGGATGATCCCGGTGCGGCATGGACGGGCATGCACACAAACCTATCAAAATGGTCATGTATGTTTTCCGATTTTCCATGGAATGATAATACGCAAGAATTTCCTTTTCAAAGTGAAGTATCAGATTATCTTAAAAGTTATGCAGATGCCTTTCATGTGACGCCGCATATTCGCTTTAATACTGAAGTTATGAAAGTTGATAAAACAGATAGCGGATGGCTTCTCGATTTCAATGGTCAGGCCGAATATTTTGATGCTGTGATTATTGCCAGCGGTTTCTTTACAAAAGGGGCTCAACCTACCATTTCAGGTCAGGAAAATTTTAAGGGTGATATCATTCATTCATCGCGTGTCCGCCCTGATACCATCGCGCTTGAGAAAAATATTGTCATTTGCGGCGGATCATTCAGCGGTTATGAATTGGCAGCTGAATTTGCAATGGTAGCGCAACAGCCTGTAACCCATATCTTCCGCACGCCATCATGGGTTCTGAAACGTCATTTTCCGAACGCAGATGGAACATCATTGCCAGTGGATTTGGCATCCTATTCACGCAAAGTGAACCCTGCGGATTCTGAATTATCCCCCCAACAAAAAACAGCCAGAACAATTGGATTTCTTAAATCGGCTTTCGGCACACCTTCCAAATTTCATCCGGATCTTGCCCTTGCCGAAGACCCGACAAAGCCACAATTTGTTGTGATCTCTTCCCATTATCTTGAAATGGTCGAGCGTGGTAAAATTCTTCCTGTACGCGGCGAGATACAGCATTTCAGTCACCAGTGTGTCAATATAAATGGTCAGCAAGAAAAAGCTGCCGACACTCTTGTCTGGGCGACAGGGTATCATGCGAGCCTTCCATTCATGGGTGCAGACATCACGTCAAAAATCGATTACCGTGAAGACGATCAATTTATGCCTGCCTTATTGCATGAAGCTGTCTGGCCTCGGGACGTGGACGGTTTGGCGTTTGTCGGGTTTTATCGTGGGCCGTATTTTGCTGTGATGGAATTACAGGCCAGATGGGTTGCGGGTGTCTTTGCGGGTGAAATACCATCACCTCAGCCAGATGAAATTGAAAATGGTATAGCAGACGCCAAACGCCTTAGAAACCTTGATCCCCGCCCACAATTCCCATACGGAAATTATGTGGAGTTTGCAGACCGTCTGGCGCGAAAAGTCGGGTGCTATCCCGATCTGCCAAAATCTGATAGTCTTTATAAACAAGTCCATGAAGGTTTTTTCCTGCCATCCCATTATAGGTTGACGGGGTATGCTTCAAACCGCGCTGTTGTTGAACAAGTGATTGAACAAATTCCGTATATCAAATGAGAGTGATCGAATTGAAAACAGTTTTTAATCAACTCATCGGGACATGGTCTCTGCACAGGGATATTTTCGATGCCGCAGGGCATAGTAATCTTGTCGGAACATGCGTTTTCTCTGTGCTGGATGACAACCGTATTCTGTGTGAAGAAAATGGCATCCTGAATTATAACGGCAACCAGACAGAGGCCAGTCGTAGTTATATCTATGAATATCGTGATGATAAAATCACCATTCTATACAATGATGCCCATCGTGCGGGGGATGTGCTGCATGAACTTAAATTTATGACCGAGGGACAAAATCAGGTCGCGCGTCATTGCCATTACTGTGGCGCGGATACTTATGATATAGAATTTAATCTCTTGCCCGATGGAAAAATTCAAATGAACTATGTGGTCAAAGGACCGCATAAGGATTATCAGATGCGGACGACCTTAACCCCTAAATAAGTATTGGTTTATTTGGGCGACACATGCATACATCCTTTTATCGTAACAAGATTTGCTAATATATGCATTTCAAGTTCTTCACAAATTGCAAGGCAAGTTGTCCTGATTAATCTCAAACTATCGCCGGTTTGTTCGCCCATAAGTCTTACTTCACCGTTATCTTTATTTTTTGGGTCTGTTGCCTGTTCCCATTCTTCCTGAAGAATTGATAGGCGCGGTATGATTTCTTCTTTTAAACATAGATTGATGAGGTCATTGTCAACATGACAATCGATTGGAAAATTTTCGATGTCTAAATCCATGAATTTTTGGGCAACGATTTTATAGGCGGATGATTTTGGTTCAGGATTTGAATCTATAATGGGTTTTATTCTTAATTCTTCTAATGCCTCACTTGCCTTAAGCGAGAGGTGGTATAGATCCCAACTCAAATCCCAAGTGGCTTGGTAGAATTCTTCAACAAGACTAAACGGTGTTTGGTTCATTTTGCGTCCATAATTTATGTCAATACAATCCTATAAATTATAGAAATAACATTTGCAAGAATAATTACCTCTATGCGTGTTCTTGTTTTGTGCTATATCTTTTGGATGACTATTCCCTTCAAAATTCATTCCCCGTTCCAACCCGCTGGTGATCAACCTGCGGCGATTGAGGCATTGTTGAAAGGGTTGGCTGAGGGACTAACCGATCAGGTTCTGCTCGGAGTGACGGGTTCGGGTAAAACATTTACCATGGCGCATTTGATTGAGCGGACGCAGCGTCCTGCGCTCATCCTTGCCCCCAACAAAACCCTCGCGGGACAGCTTTATAGTGAGATGAAAGATTTCTTTCCCGATAATGCCGTTGAATATTTCGTATCATACTATGATTATTATCAGCCGGAGGCCTATGTCGCCAAACGTGATTTATATATCGAGAAAGAAGCCACGATCAACGAACAGATTGACCGGATGCGCCACGCCGCCACCCGTGCGATTTTCGAACGGCGCGATGTGATTATTGTGGCGTCTGTGTCCTGCATTTATGGGATCGGGTCGAAAGAAGATTATTACGCCATGACCTTTGAAATTTCAAAAGGTCAACGCATCGACCGTAAAGACCTGATCGAAAAGCTGGTTGAACTCCAATATAAACGGAACGACATTGTCTTTGAACGCGGTGGATTCCGTGTGCGCGGGGACACAGTTGAATTATTCCCCGTCCACTTCGAAGACCGCGCATGGCGTTTTTCGATGTTCGGTGACGAGATTGAACAAATCACCGAATTTGACCCGCTAACAGGCGAGAAATATATGACCATGGATGCCGTGCGTATTTATGCGAACAGCCACTATGTCACCCCTGGTCCCACGATTGCGCAGGCCATCACCCAGATCAAAGTCGAATTAAAATCACGTCTGGAAGAATTCAATACGCAAGGCAAGTTGGTTGAGGCACAACGCTTGGAGCAACGCGCGACATTCGATCTGGAAATGTTATCGGCAACAGGTATGTGCCAAGGGATTGAAAATTATTCGCGTTATTTAACAGGGCGTCCTGCGGGGGCGGCACCACCGACCTTGTTCGAATATCTCCCCAAAGATGCGTTGTTATTCTTGGATGAAAGTCACGTTATGGTCGGGCAATTGGGCGGCATGTATAATGGTGACCGCGCGCGTAAAACAACGCTTGCCGAATTCGGATTCCGTCTGCCGTCTGCACTTGATAACCGCCCGCTGAAATTTGATGAATGGAACGCGATGCGCCCGCAAACCGTCTTTGTCTCCGCCACCCCTGGCGATTGGGAACTGGAACAGACTGGCGGCGTGTTTGTGGAGCAAGTGGTACGCCCGACAGGGTTGATTGACCCACCCGTTGAAATCCGTCCGACAGAACACCAGATTGACGACCTGATGCACGAGGCCAAACGCGTGGTGGCGGCAGGTGGTCGCGCACTCGTCACAACCCTGACCAAAAAAATGGCTGAAAATTTGACCGATTATCTGGTGGAAAACGGCCTTAAAGTCCGCTATCTGCACTCCGACATTGAAACGCTCGAACGGATTGAAATTATTCGCGATCTGCGCCTCGGCACATTTGATATTCTGGTGGGGATCAACTTGCTCCGCGAAGGACTGGATATCCCTGAATGTATGTTGGTGGCTATTCTGGATGCGGATAAGGAAGGCTTTCTCCGTTCGCGGACATCCCTCATTCAAACCATCGGACGTGCTGCGCGGAACGTGGGCGGTAAAGCCGTCCTCTATGCCGACAATTATACCAAAAGCATGAAAGCCGCCATCGAAGAAACTGACCGCAGACGTGCCAAACAAGTCGAATATAATACCGAACACGGCATCACCCCGTCCAGCATCCAGAAAAATATCCGCGATACCTTGTCGAGTGTGTATGAACAGGGCGATTACGGCGATTATACCCCCCAAGCCATGGGCTTTTCCGATCAAGATCAAGCCTTACTCGAAGACCCGAAAGCCCTCCAAAAGCAAATCAAAAAACTCGACGCCCAAATGCACAAAGCCGCCGGCGATCTGGAATTCGAAGAGGCGGCAAGGTTACGCGACGAAATCAAACGTCTGGAAGCGTTGGATTTACGGGTGCGTTAGCTATATAAGCATTCATTTTTTCTTATAAAATTGACTTTTGGAAAGAAAGTTATTATTTTCCAGAACTTCAATGAGGGTTTGATGTTTATGAGTAAAAATGTACGTCTTAGAATGATGGATTTTCAGCTTGCAGGTGGAAAGGATGTTTTTCTACGAAATAGTGCTTTCGATTTAAGTCCTGCAATCAATGCTATTCTTGATCGTGTTGAAAAAGTCCGGAGCCATTTAAATGGTCGGCCGTTGGTTGTTTTGATGGGGGAAGATCACCGTATTTCATCCCATATTATTTTACAGCTTTTAACCCTGTCCAAACTTCATAGGAAATATAAGCGGGATGTCGGGTTCTCTGCCGAACTTCCGTATAATGTGGCTATCCCTCTCTGGATGCAACGTGGGCATAGTATTGAAGAGGCTAAAATAATTTTGTCAGGAGATTCTGACGGGCAGTTATCTTTAAAAGAAATATTAAACAGAGAATTGTCCATTGATGCTATTCAGTCTCATGGTGCTTTGTGGAACCATTGCCTTACAAAAGGAATTTCAACATGTTTTGCAGATGCGGCAGAACATCCAAAGAATGGATCATGGATTGATTGGGAAGACGAAAAGGTGCGTGAGGCCGCCTCAATCGGGCATTTAAATGGCATTAGCCATTTGAATGCGACTACCTCGGTTGGTGTAGACGTTAGAAATATTTTTATGAGTAAGCAAGTAGCATCACATATGAAATGTTCAGGTATTCAAGTGATGGTTATGGGGGTTGGAGCAGCGCATATTTTCGGGCTCCAAGAGAAGTATGAATTTGAAGGAAGTCTTGCACGTCACTTTGAAAGAGCGAATATACCTTTTATAGCGATTATGCCGTTTGGGCGGGCTCTCTCTATTCATCAGATTCCAACGGAGGCAAGCCGTTTCTTTGGCCACACAATAGGGATTGTGGGTATGGATGAAACTTCATTTCCAATGGAAAAAATTGGTGGCACTTTGAAGGAAGAGGCAGATTATATTTCAGCCATCATTCAATCATCAGGTGAGTTGGCGAGAGCCCCCATGCCTATTTAAATTTATTGATTAAAAATTAATTTACCCAAAAATGATTTCTTCTTTTCTTTAAACGGATAACCCGCTGATTCGGTAGCGCGGTTGATGATGTCATCATCCAGAACGGCGTCCCCGTAGGGTGGGCAAAAGTTCAGTCCTGACATATTCGCATCATTCCGTTTGGTGCGGATGCGGCGGAGGATGTCGTCGAGTGCTTGTGTGTCGTGACGGCTCATTGCATTCCTGAAATCTTCGAATTCATCGCGCAGGTCATTTTTCTCAAGCGCGATGCGCAGGGCGTTGATCCCCTTGACGGATCCTTTTCCCAAGAAAACCTGCTCCATACTCATCCCGATTTTCAACATCACGATATCGGACACATGCTGTTGCAATGAATAAAGGGCGCAGGCGTTATTGAGTTGGCCTTTATTATAAAATTTATAAAAGTCTTTGAGCGATCCGTTCTTGTCCTGCAAATAATGGGTGCTTTCATTGGCGAGGCTGAGTGTCATCAGGACGGTCATATATTGGTCGAAATCCGGCTTGGTGGACATATCCTGATTGCTAGACAGATAGATATATTCGCGTTTATAGCGGCGCATATTCTGGCCGATTTCAACTGTGGGACGGGCATTGGGGGTATAGCGGGCGAGCGGCGCATTTTCACCTGCGACAGGAAGGAAGGTCACATCATCAAAAAGATGCGCCTCGGACTCCCGCGCAACAAATGGCCAGAGATCAAGTGCCGCACGAAAGCTGACAGGCGGTGCGTCCGCATAACAGATAAGAGGGCGGATGCAAAGGAACAGGCCAAAAATAAGCATGAATAATCTGGACATGAGCCGATTATAATCGAATTACCGCCATTATCACGTTTTTTCTTTGGCGAATTGTGGTAAAATATCTTGGTTGTTTTTTTATAAGAGGTTGGTTGTGAATATTTGGTTTGTCATTTGGGTCTTTGTTGCCACGTTTATTCTGGGAACATCCGTTTGGTCTTATGCCATTTTATTAAAACAAAAACGCGCTTGGGCAATTGTCGCCAAGAAATGTGAATTGAGATTTAGATCCAACGCCATTTTAAAATCCCCCACATTGGGCGGAGTCTTTAACGGGTTCGAGGTCGATGTGTTTTCCGACCAACCCATATCCGGCAAATTCCGCGAGGGTGGGGCGCGTACCATTTTTCAATTGTCATTGCCTGCCCCCATGCCGACCCAAGGGGCTATGGGTTCAATGGTTTTCAAAAATTTTATTGATGGATTGACGGTACAGGAAAAATTTCTGGGCGAGGGCGATCTGGCCTTGGGCAAAGACATTTATAACAAAGTCAAAAGCAAAGAATTACTTGTGCCCTATATGACCAAAGAACGTGTAGCGGCTTTGAACGCCGTCTTGAACATTAAATCCAGCCCCGCCATTTTTCTGTTCAGCCCGAATGAAACATTGCTCAGGATCGAAAGCGCTGACCCTTTCGAAGATGCCGCCCGACTTGAAAAATTCCTGACCAAATTGACAGATGCCGCAAAAATTATTTCCATCTAAAAAATTACCCGCCTGAAAGCGGGTAATTGAATTTTGTGTATCTGGGAAGATAATTAAACCCGTCCCATCGCCAGATATTTTTGTTGGCGGCGTTTGATCAGACGTTCGGAATCCCATGGGGAGAGTTCGGCCAGTCCTTTTTCCAATTGTTTGGCAACTTGTGCGATGGCATCCATCGGGCTGCGATGTGCGCCACCCATTGGTTCAGGAATAATCTCATCAATCAGTTTCAAACCTTTCAGGTCTTGCGCCGTCAGCTTGAGGGCTGTTGCAGCTTCTTCTGATTGTTGTGCAGAACGCCAGAGAATGGACGCGCATCCTTCTGGTGAAATGACGGAATAGATGGAATGTTCCAGCATGTAAACGCGGTCCGCTGTCGCAATCGCAATCGCACCGCCCGATCCACCTTCGCCAATAACGACTGATAGCATGGGGGTGCGGAGTTGGAGGCAGGAGTCAATTGATTGTGCAATCGCCTCGGCCTGTCCACGCGCTTCGGCTTCAACACCGGGGTAAGCGCCCGCAGTATCGACGAGGGATAGAACGGGAATTTGGAACTGAGATGCCATCTCCATCAGGCGAATGGCCTTACGGTAGCCTTCTGGTTTTGCCATACCGAAATTATGGCGGATGCGTGTTTCGGTATCGTTACCTTTTTCTTGTCCCATGATGACAACCGACTGACCATTGAAGCGACCAAGGCCGCCAACGAGAGCATTGTCCTCACCGAACTGACGGTCACCCGCAAGCGGAGTAAAATCAGTGATAATATTTTTAACGTAGTCCACAAAGTGCGGACGTTCAGGGTGGCGTGCCACCAAAACTTTTTGCGCAGGTGTCAATTTGCTGTAGGTCGCGACCATCAATTTTTCGGCCTTGGTTTCAAGGCGATTGATTTCTTCTGTGATACTGAAATCTTTGCTGCTGCTCATATTGCGCAGTTCGGCAATTTTGCCTTCAAGTTCGGTAATTGGTTTTTCAAATTCCAAAGCGACCATAATAAAAACGAATCCTCTATTTAATGTTTTTGAGTTTGTGCATCATAGCAAAACAGGCAGACCGTTACAATCGGGGCTGCCTGTTCCATAATATTTAAATAATTAAGCCTTAAGCCTTTTTCGCCAGAGGATGTTTTTCCTCAACGGTTTTTTTCAATTTTTTGCCCAAGATGTGGGTGTAAATTTGAGTTGTAGCGATGTCAGCGTGACCGAGCATTTTCTGTACGGCACGAAGATCAGCACCGTTGCTCAACAAGTGAGTTGCAAAAGCGTGGCGCAGAATATGTGGCGATACATGTTCTTCGTCAATTTTTGCAGCGCGTGCCAAATCTTTCAGCAATTGCGCAAAGCGTTGACGTGTCAAGTGACCGGAGTCAGATGTACGGGATGGGAACAACCATTTGGACATACGACCTGCATCATCTGATGTTGCAAATTGTGCGCGAACATTTTGGTATGTTGCCAATGCTTTTTGTGCAGATTCGGACAGAGGAACCATACGTTCACGTCCGCCTTTACCTTCAACCATAATGAACTGGCTGCCTTCTGCAATCGCCGCTGTTGGAAGACCAACGAGTTCGGATACGCGAAGACCAGTTGCATAAAGAAGTTCAAGCAAGCAAACCAGACGAACGCTTTCAGCACCACCTTGGCCAGCAGCAACAGTGATCAATGTGTCCACTTCGGCTTCGGTCAATGTTTTTGGCAAAGTACGGGTTTGTTTCGGGCTATCGATAGTTGTTGTCGGATCTTCTTTACGAACATTTTCAGACACCAAATAACGGTAGAACTGACGCAAAGCAGACAAACGGCGAGCAACTGTACGCACAGCGATCTGGTTTGAATGAGATCCTTTGGTATGGATTTTTGCACTGAGATCAGCCAAGTAAGCTTTCAGATCATCAGGAGTAGCTGTTTCAATTTCTTTGCTACGTTGTGCGCGCAAATAAAGGCTGACATCAGCCAAATCACGCCAGTAAGCATGACGTGTGTTCAATGCTGCACCGCGTTCGGTGGTCAACATATCAAGGAAAGAATCTACCCATTTGGACAGATTTGGTTTAGGCATTGCTGGACGACCTGGACGAGCCATATTATTTCTCCTTATTTAATTTCTTATTTTTAACCCTAACACTTCGTGTGTCAGGGACATTGTTTCTTCATTTAACCCCGCAGAATTAAGCGCCTCTAAAATCCGATAAAGTGCCACTGGGTGAAGTTGCTCCAGAGATTTATCGTCTATTATAGCGAGACTCCTAATAACCACCTGATTAATCTGCTTCTGATTGGCAGATTTTTTCAGGCTACTCAGAATGTCACCTATAGGCATTACATAATTGTCGTTGGGTGTCAAGCTTAAAAGATTGTCATAAGCATTTTTTGCATCTTTTTGGGGATAATTCGCGTAATCCAAGGCAAGCAAGGTGGCTGTATCATTATTAGGTAGCAAAATTCCACCCGTTTTGGCTTTTTCGATGAGTAATTTTATTAAAAATTCTTCACCTGATTGCGCTGTTTTATCCAATGATTCGTCTTTTGCGGTTGGGGCAGTCAGGCCATAGGCTTCCATAACCAAACTCTTCGGCAAAACCTGATTGGCGAGCGCCAAAAGCTTTAAACTCAGCAGTTTATGTCCGTTGGGAATAGGCATGTCGGACGAAGTATAAAGCGGATATAAAAGGGCTTCGCGCGTTTTATCGGTTGCGAGTGCCAGCAACTGCTCAGTGACGACAGGCGCCCCTGTGGTTTTAAAGTATTCTTTGAGGAAAGCGTTATAAGGATTTGAAACATCTTTCAAATCAATCGCCTTCAAAAAGTCGATGGCTTGATCATTCGCCACAATCCCACGGGTAATGGCTTCGCCTAAAAGCGGAATTGTTGCCGCCGAAGGTTTGGCATAATGCGCCAAAACGGCCAGATGCTTATCATCAATCGCCTGAAGATTTTCAGGGCTATTGATAAGGGTGGATAGACGCCCAGATTCCATCATCGCGATGGTTGAAATGATATCTAATTTATTAATGTCAGCGGCAGCTGTGACCGCAGGCTTGGCGATCTCAACATAGGCGCGTGAAGCATTGGCTAATCTTAACGCCTCATCATCCCCCGCAACAGGCCCGAACAAGGTCTGGCAGAATGTATCAATACGCCCCCAGAACGCTGCGTCCTTGGCTTTTAAGCCGGCATCGAAGGTTTTCTGGTCGAGGCAAGCAACAGCAATTTCTCCATGCCCTAGTGACGCCTCAATCCCTGATTGTGCCGCCATCGGGGTAGGTGGAGCAGATTCGTTGAGTTTATAAAGTTTTTGAGCATCATCAAAGCTACCCAACTCAACGAGTTTTTTGAGTCGCAGGGCATAAATATTTTCATCAGGGTTTTTTGTATCGCTGAGGGAGGCAGAGGGAGTTAATGTCACCCGCAATGCCAAGTTTCGCGCGGCTTTACTGCGTGGAACGGAGGGGGGGGATAAAAACGCAACCAAGTCCTGACGGCTTGAGCTCGCCCAAAAATCATTTTGAAAACCATAGGCAGGGCGCGGCGACAGGATTTCAAGGGCTTTATTATCTGTACCTACAGACTTGTCCCCTTCAGGGGCGGCGCGAGATAATTCGTCGGCATTATTGGTCTGAACCGGCTTAATCTTGGACGGCATCACCTTCAGCGGGGTCGGAATAACAGGCGCCACTTCAGCGGTTTCAGCCGCATAAGTCGGGGCAGAGATCAATAAGCCGGATGTCAGGATAATCGCAATAAAGCCGCGCAAAATCATCTTGTAAGCCTTAATTGTTCGGGAGTGCGACAGGTTTGCTGACGTCTGTTTGGGCAACATGGACATCGGCAACGCTGAGGTAAATGAATCCGCCAACGGCAACAACAATAATCAGGCCGAGCAAGCCACCAAGTAGTTTCATAATATCTCCGTACTCATTCTGTGATTCGTGAAATTTATATATAAAACCGAAAGTTCTTTATGAACAGGCTTTTTTCATTTATTTAAGAGGAATGATTAAAACACAAAGCAATATTGAGAGTATTAAGGCCAATCTGGATAAGCCTATCGTTCTGGTGGGTTTGATGGGGGCGGGGAAAACCACAGTCGGGCGGATTCTGGCAGATATGCTGGGGTGGCCGTTTTTCGATTCAGATGATGAAATCGTCCGCGCCGCCGGAAAATCCATTTCCGCGATTTTCGAGGAAGAGGGGGAGCCAGCCTTCCGTGATCTGGAACGCATTACCATCCGCGGTCTTTTGAGAAACAGGCGTTGCGTGATTGCAACGGGTGGTGGGTCGATCTCCGTTCCCGAAACGGCCAGCATGATTTTAGAAGGAAGTGTCTGCCTCTGGCTCGATGCGTCCGTTCCTGTTCTGGTTGAGCGTACCAAAGGATCAGACAGGCCATTGTTAAAACATGGCGATCCTGCCGAAGTTCTGGGGATGTTGCTTGAAAAACGTCGTTCAACTTATATGCAGGCGCATCTCCATATTCTGGATGATAACTTAGATCCAGATGATATGGCGTCCCGTATTTTGATGCAGATTTGTGAATATTTATTTGATCACAATTCCATCGAAGATGTGGAAAAACATGTGCCTCAGGCATTGTGCCTAACTGTATCTTTATTTGACCGCAGTTACCCGATTTTTATCGGCGCGAATTTGTTGCACGATATTGATGTTTGGTTATCCCATGAATTTCATGGGCGTAAGGCCTTTATCATTACCGACTATAACGTCCGCGCGGCGGTGACCGATAAATTCCAAGCGGCGATTACGCCGCATATGAAATCAGTCGCGGTGATGGAATTGCCCCCGGGTGAACAAACAAAATCATTCGACAGATTTCAGGTGGTGGTCGAATGGATGATTGAAAACGGTATTAAACGTGACTCAATCGTCTTTGCCGTGGGCGGCGGAGTGATCGGCGATCTGACAGGCTTTGCATCATCGGCAGTTCTGCGCGGCGTTGAATTTATTCAGGTGCCGACAACCCTTTTATCCATGGTCGATAGTTCTGTCGGTGGCAAAACAGGCATCAATTCTAAATTCGGCAAAAACATGATCGGTGCGTTTTATCAACCGCGTGCGGTTGTGATCGATATGGAAGTTTTATCGACCTTGCCCGCACGCGAATGGCTCGCGGGTTATGCCGAGATTGTTAAAACTGCATTGCTTGGTGATTCCGATTTTTTCACTTGGCTTGAAATCAATGCCAATAAAATTCTCGAGAAAAATCCTGTGACCGTCATGCGCGCGATTGAAAAATCATGCCACATGAAAGCCGAAATTGTGGCGCAGGATGAACACGAAGAAAACGGTATGCGCGCCAAATTAAATTTGGGCCATACCTTCGGGCATGCCTTTGAAAATTTATGCGGTTACGGATCAACCCTTCTACATGGCGAAGCCGTAGGCGTTGGCTTGGTTCTGGCCGCCAGATTATCTCATGCGTTGGGACATCTGTCTGAAAAAGATGTGATGCGGATCACATATCATTTAAGCAAAATGGGATTAAAAACAGAAATCCGCGATATCGGCCTCCCCGCAGGTACAACAGTTGACCAAATCATTGATCTGATGCGCAAAGACAAAAAATCAACCCAGAACGGAATGGTTTTCGTTGTATTAACCCGCATCGGCGACGTTGAACTTGTCTATGATGTTCCTGAAGAAATGGTGGAGAAGATTATTAGGGAATCGATGTAGTACAATTCGTCTTTAAATCCCTCGCCCCTATGGGGAGAGGGAATGTGGTATTCAATTCTCCATCAACCACCGATACAAAACTTCAACCTGATCCTCACGATACAATGACGGCACATGGCCTGAATCATCCAGGGTTGTGATAGTATATTTATCATTCGGTTTACGCGCTTTCATTTGCTCGGCAATTTTTACAGGAAACAAAGTCGATAGGCCGCCGCGTAAGGATAATGTCGGTTGTGTAATTCTCTCCCAATATTCCCACAGCCCGTTTGCACCCAACGGTTCTTTCTCGAACACATGCACAATATCGGGATCATAATTGCGGATATATTTTCCGTCTGCGCGTTGTTTCAAATAAACATTTGCAAAATATAACCATTGCTCATCATTCAATTGCCCGCGGGAATAGGGGGTGCCGAGTGCCAGTTTCATAAAGGGAATGGCCTGTTCAGGGGCATCATACACAACATCCATCTTGATGACCTTGGCAATAAAATCCAGATCAAATTGCGGAACTTCGGGGCCGATATCCGACAGCATCAGGCGGCGCACAGGTGAATTTTGGGTTCCCGCAAGCCGAAATCCCAATAACCCACCGAGTGATACGCCCAACCAATCGCATGACTGAGGCTCATCACATCCAATGTCTTTTAAAAATAAAGTGATGTCATGAATATATTGTTCAAAATTATAATCATTATAATTGTTGAACTTATCACTCTCGCCACGGCCTGCCAGATCCAGTGCCGCAACTCTATACCCACGCTCCGCCAAATATTCACCGACATATTTAAAGTCACCTGAATTTCCGGTAAGGCCAGCAAGGCACACAATCGTTTGCAAATTTTCAGAACCCCAGATTTTATAATGCAATGAATAATCAAATCCGGAGGCGGTGGTGATAATGCGTTTCATTTCCATTTTAATTTCCTTATGCGTTTTTTGAATATACACCTCTTGCCAGAGATTCGATACAGGCGTACATTATAGCGTTGGTTTTTCTGGAAATTATTGCAATGCAAAAATTTTGAAAAAAATTCAAACCTTAATCCCAATCGGGGGGAGATTTACATGTTACCAGTATATCTATTAATAGCGTCATGCGTTGTGCTGGCGTTAATATATGGCCAAGTGGCGTACCGTCAAGTGATGGCAAAGCCCGCAGGCAATGCAAAGATGCAAGAAATTGCAGCAGCGATTCAAGAAGGTGCAGGTGCTTATCTGACGCGCCAGTATAAAACAATCGGCGGGGTCGGGATATTCGTGGCACTTACGCTGTGGATGTTGCTCGGGTCTCATGTTGCTATTGGCTTTGTGAGCGGGGCAATTTTATCAGGCCTTGCTGGGTTCATTGGTATGAACGTATCTGTCCGCGCCAACGTGCGCGTGGCACAAGCCGCGAGCGAAGGCCGCGCTGAAGCATTAAACGTCTCGTTCAAAGCAGGGGCAATCACAGGCATGTTGGTTGTGGGCTTGGGACTGGCGGGCGTTGCCGGATACACCTACATCCAAACAGAAATGCAACATTTTGACATCCGCACAACTCTCGAAGGGTTGATTGGATTTGGTTTCGGGGCGTCCCTCATTTCCATCTTCGCGCGTCTCGGCGGAGGTATCTTTACCAAAGGTGCTGACGTGGGGGCTGACTTGGTGGGTAAGGTTGAAGCAGGTATCCCTGAGGACGACCCGCGTAACCCAGCCGTGATTGCCGACAACGTCGGTGATAACGTGGGGGACTGTGCTGGTATGGCGGCTGACTTGTTTGAAACATATGCGGTGACTGTTGTTGCGGCAATGTTGATTGCATCCAGCGTTTTTGTTGGCGCATCTGTAACACTCGGCATGTTCTTGCCTCTCATTATCGGGGCATTGTGCATTATCGGCTCAATTGCGGGGACATTCTTTGTGCGTTTCACCAAAACAACCACAACTGTGATGGGCGCACTGTATCGCGGCTTTATCGCAACGGCTATTTTCTCTGCGTTGCTCGTTGGGGCAATGATTGTCAAACAAGTTGGTCTTGATACGCATCTTGAACTAAAAGGCGGCGGCTTTATCACAGGTAAAGACTTGCTGATATGCGGTGCTGTCGGTTTGGGTGTGACGGGGCTCCTCGTCTGGATCACTGAATATTACACATCAACCGAATATCGTCCGGTGCGTGAAATTGCCAAAGCGTCCGAGACTGGTCACGGAACAAACGTCATTCAAGGTCTTGCGGTCTCTATGGAATCCACGGCTTTGCCAGTGATCGTGATTTGTGTTGGTATCTATATTGCCTTCCATGTTGCGGGTCTTTACGGCATTGCAACGGCTGCGACAACCATGTTGTCATTGGCTGGTATGGTGGTTGCCCTCGATGCGTTCGGGCCTGTCACGGATAACGCAGGTGGTATTGCCGAAATGGCAGGGCTTCCTGACCATGTCCGTGAAGTGACCGATGAACTTGATGCTGTCGGGAACACAACCAAAGCAGTGACCAAAGGCTATGCGATTGGTTCTGCTGGTCTTGCGGCACTGGTGTTGTTTGCGGGTTATACCGAAGAAATCAAACATTACATTCCAAAGCTTGGTGATCTTCCATTCTCGCTCCAAGACCCTTATGTCGTGATCGGGCTCTTTATCGGTGGGCTGTTGCCTTACCTGTTTGGCGCCATGTCGATGACGGCGGTTGGTCGTGCGGCGGGAGCCGTGGTGATTGAGGTGCGTCGTCAATTCCGCGATATCCCTGGCATCATGGAAGGAACTGCAAAACCTGAATACGGAACTGCTGTTGATTTGTTGACCAAGGCCGCAATCCGCGAAATGGTTTTGCCGTCTTTGTTGCCTGTTGGTGCGCCAATCGTCCTGTTCTGCGTGATTTATAAACTCGCGGGACTGGCTGCGGCCTTCCAATCTCTCGGCGCATTGCTGATGGGAACAATTGTGACAGGTCTCTTTGTTGCAATCTCAATGACCTCTGGTGGTGGTGCATGGGATAACGCCAAGAAATATATTGAAAGCGGTCATTACGGGGGCAAAGGTTCCGACGCCCACAAAGCCGCCGTCACAGGCGACACTGTCGGCGACCCATACAAAGACACCGCCGGCCCAGCCGTCAACCCATTGATCAAAATTGCCAACATCGTTGCAATTATTCTGGTCGCGATTGTTGCGAAAAGCATGGGCCAATAATTAATCATTCGATAAATGAAAACCCCGCAGATTTTTCTGTGGGGTTTTTTATTGATATAAGTGAGTTATTTTAATTGAGCAAAAGCCTTCATTGCGGCATCCCACGATGGTTTAGGTGTTCCATCTTCGCGGAGTAATCCTAATGAACAGAGGAAGCCTTGAAAATCTTTTCCCTGTTGGGTCAATGAGAATAAACCACCCATACCGTAATATCCGATAAGACCTTTGCAGCCTTTTTCATCAAAATCATGGAGGGCGAAAATACTTGCAAACTTGATTTGCGGTCTTTTTTGGATGGCGGGAATAATGGTTTCAAAAAACTTTGCCTGCTGCGCTTCCGAACTTCCCTTGATGATGGACGGATACCCGATCTCTTGCAATACAACTGGTTTTTCGCCTGCGATTTTTAAAATCATATCCAGTTGTGCGGGTGTATCCTCGGGCTTGGTCGGTATCATATCAATGATGGGGTAATAGGTCATAAAGGCTGCATCGCTGATACCGATCAATTGCTTTGCAAACGCTGCGCGCACCCCGCCTTTTGAAAGGCCTTCAAATGTAACGGTGAATCCGACTTGGGTGGTCGGAAAAATATCTTTCACTGTTTTTTGAGCAGACACAGCAAATTTTAGGAAAGCCTCTATTTCATCCGGATGATTTTCAAAATAGACATCGGACTCATTCGCAATCACCAAATAATTGGGTGGTGTAGCCAGCTCTGTTTTTAATCTTCCGATAATATCCGCATATCTTTTAATCAATTCCGGATCATCCCAAGATATGTCCATGATATCGGATGGCAAAACACGTTTGACCGTATCAATAACAGTGACGCCGTAATATTGCCCTTGGTTCAGGCCGTTGGCGATTGAATATCTGACACCACCTAATTCTTTTGTCAGGGCATCCGTATCACCCTTTTCGGGTTCCAGTTTCTCCCAACCCGACACAGTCAACGCATATTTTGCGGGGGCTTGAGAGGCCACAATTTGAACGGCTTTTGCAAAATCAGTATTTTTATCAGGCCAAGCAACAATAGAAAACTCTGCCGCATGGGCAGAGTTCATTGTGAGTAATATGGAGATGGAAACAATAATAACTTTAATCATATCCATCTTTTATCCTTTTGTTTTAATCGATTTTGCCGTGGCAATATTTGAATTTCTTGCCAGATCCGCATGGGCAGTCGGAATTGCGCGGAACATTTCCCATCCATGTGGTTGGGTCGTTCTCGTCAAAGCGTTTGCGGAACGGAATGGGCGCACGAGCCTCTGCCATGTTGGCTTCGGACTCGAGAGCTGGGTCGGTGCGGGTGAGGCGGGCGAGTTTTTCTTCTTCCTCACGCTTTTGAGCTTCCATCCGTGCAAAGGTTTGCTCGTCAGTGTTGATTTCAACAAGAGACAGGTTCTGCACAATCATTGTGCTTAAACGTGTGGTCATGGCGTTGAACAGGTTAAACGCTTCTGATTTATATTCATTGAGCGGGTCACGTTGCGCAAAGGCGCGCAGGTTAATCCCCTGACGCAGATGGTCAAGATGCAACAAATGCTCTTTCCAGCTTTGATCGAGCAAACGCAACACGAAAGATTTTTCAATATGGTCAAAGAATTTATCGCCAGCGCGTGCGCGTTTGGCCGCCATCAATTCATCTGATGCTTTGATGATACGGGCTTCAATTTCTTCGTTGGCAATGCCTTCTTCCTTTGCCCAATCTTCGATTGGTAAATCAAGGTTGAGGAGGGCATGTACTTCGGATTTAAGACCCGTGACATCCCATTGCTCCGCATAGGCGTTTTCTGGAATAGCAGCATTCACAAGATCAGAAATCACATTGTGACGCATATCATTGACCATGTCAGAAATGCTTTCGGCATTCATAATTTCGTGGCGGTCTTCGTAAATTTGTTTCCGTTGGTCGTTCATCACGTTGTCGTATTTCAACAGGTTTTTACGAATTTCATAGTTCTGTTGTTCAACGCGTGTTTGCGCTTTCTCCAATGCTTTCGACAGCCAAGGGTGGGTGAGGGCTTCACCGTCTTTCAGGCCGATGGATTTGCTGGACAATACTGCCTCCAGCGCATCGGGTGAGAAAATACGCATCAAATCATCTTGGGTGGACAGGAAGAAAGTCGATGCCCCCGGGTCACCTTGGCGACCTGAACGACCACGCAATTGGTTGTCGATACGGCGAGATTCGTGACGCTCTGTCCCGATCACATAAAGGCCGCCAGCCGCCAAAACAATTTCCTTGTCCTTGGCAACTTCGTCATTAATTTTGGCTTCAATCGCTGCGCGTTGTTCAGGCGTTGCATCTGCAGGGGTTTCGTGGAGAATACGCATTTCGGCGTTACCACCCAATTTAATGTCCGTTCCACGACCCGCCATGTTGGTCGCAATGGTCACTGCGCCAGAACGACCTGCTTGCGAAATAATCGAAGCCTCTTGCTCGTGATAACGGGCGTTCAATACTTGGTGTGGAATTTTTGCTTTTTTCAGGCTCTCGGATAAAGCTTCTGATTTTTCAATCGATACAGTGCCTACCAGAACAGGTTGTTTGCGGGCATGGCAAACTTTAATCAGTTCGATAATCGCGCGTTCTTTATCCGGTGCGGATTTATAAATTTTATCGTTTTCATCAATACGGGCAACAGGCACGTTGGTCGGAATTTCGACAACGCCCAATTTATAAATGTCCATAAATTCTGACGCTTCGGTCATCGCCGTTCCCGTCATCCCCGCCAATTTCGGATACAGGCGGAAATAATTCTGGAAGGTGATGGAGGCCAGAGTTTGGTTTTCGTTTTGAATGGTCACGCCTTCTTTGGCTTCCAATGCTTGGTGCAACCCTTCGGAATAACGGCGACCATCCATCATACGGCCTGTGAATTCATCAATGATAATGACCTTGTCATCTTTCACGATGTAATCTGTATCGCGGCTGAATAATTTATGAGCGCGGAGGGCTTGGTTCACATGGTGAACAAGGCTGATATTATGCGCATCATATAACCCGCCAGTGATGAGCAGATTATGTTCTTTCAAAAGCTCTTCGATTTTCTCAACACCCGCTTCGGATAAAATAACCGTCTTGGCTTTTTCATCTTTTTCGTAATCTTCAGGGGCGAGAAGCGGGATGAGTTTGTTAACAGACATATACATATCCGTCGCATTTTCAGTCGGACCCGAGATAATCAGAGGCGTACGCGCCTCATCCACCAGAATAGAGTCAACTTCGTCAACGATGGCATAGTTAAATTCACGTTGCGCCATGTCGGCCAAATTATATTTCATGTTGTCGCGCAGATAATCGAAACCAAATTCGTTATTTGTTCCGTATGTAATGTCCGCAGCATAGGCCTCTTGTCTGGTGGTGTCGGGCATGTTGGATACGATGCAACCGATGGACAGACCCAACCAGTTATAAAGTTTTCCCATCCATTCAGAGTCACGTTTGGCTAGATAGTCGTTGACGGTCACAACGTGAACACCTTTCCCTGAAATCGCATTCAGGTAAACAGGGAGTGTCGCCATCAGGGTTTTACCTTCCCCTGTGCGCATTTCTGCAATCTTTCCTTGGTGGAGCGTGATACCGCCGATCAACTGCACATCGAAATGGCGCATGCCGAAAACACGTTTCGACGCTTCGCGCACAACGGCAAAAGCCTCGGGCAAAAGAGAGTCGAGAGTGGCGCCGCCTTCAATTCGGGATCTGAATTCCTGTGTCTTGGCTTTTAGCTCATCATCGCTGAGTTTCGCGATGGATGGTTCAAGCGCGTTGATCTCTTCAACCTTACTGCGCATATTTTTAATAACGCGTTCGTTGCTGGAGCCAAAAATCTTAGTTGCAAAGTTCAAGAGCATAGTGAATCAAATCCTTTTCGTAATGCCCTCTGATATAAGGCTTATCGGACAGCACGTCAATGAAATGAGGGCTGGAAAAAGAAAGAAATAACATTATATATGCATTATCTTTCCTCTTGCTCTTGGTGGAAAGCTATGTACAAATAAGCACAGGACGAAATCTATTTCCCTAATATTTAAAAACGAGGTTTAAGAATGAAGACTTTTACTGCTATTGCATTGGCACTGTTGGTTGGTGCGGGCGTTGGATACGGCGTATTCAACTATATGGGTTCAAAAACGGTAGATACTCCAGCTACCGAAGCAGCCCAGTCTGCTGCAACTGAGGTTGCTAAAACCGAACCGGCTGCCGAAGCCGTTCATGGTGAAGATGATCCTGTCGTTGCGAAAATAAATGGCAAACCAGTTTACCGTACTGACGTTATGGACTTCATCAAAACATTGCCACCACAAATGCAACAAGCTGACCCTAAAGCAATTTTCCCAATGGCTTTGGAACAAGTGATCAGCGGTAAGATCGTTGATGAAAAAGCGGCTGCAGCAAATCTTGATAATGATCCTGCTGTCCTCAAACGCATGGCAATGGCAAAAACACAAATCATTCGCGCTGTTTATGCTGAAAATGCAATCGACAAAGGTTTTTCCCAAGACCTCGTGAAAAAAACCTATGATGACATCATCAAAGGAATGCCAAAAGTTGAAGAAGTTCACGCCCGTCACATTTTGGTCGATGACGAAGCTAAAGCAAAAGACATTATTTCTAAATTGGCTGGCGGCGCAAAATTCGAAGATCTGGCCAAAGAATTCTCTAAAGACAAGTCAAACAGCGCAACAGGCGGTGACCTCGGTTACTTCGCGCAAACTGACATGGTGAAAGAATTCTCCGAAGCTGCCTTCGCGTTGAAAGCAAATGAATTTACAAAAACCCCTGTGAAAACACAGTTCGGTTTCCATGTGATCCAATCTCTGGATAAACGTGAACGCCCTGCACCAAAATTCGAAGATGTAAAAACGCAAGTCGAAGGACAAGTGCGTCGTGACATCTTGGAAAAATTGGTTGCCGAATGGAATAAATCTGCAACTGTCGAAAAATTCGATTTCGATGGTAAACCAGTTGTTGCCGCAAAACCTGAAGCAACTCCTGCCCCTGCTACTGATGCAAAACCAGCTGAAGAAAAACCTGCAGAAGATAAAAAAGTAGAAGATAAAAAAGCAGAGTAATTTTCTGTGATTTTATAAATATCATTTGTATCCCCGCTTTTGCGGGGATGCTTTTTTGAAAAGGTGAATGAATGTCGATCAAATTATCCTGTGCCGAAGCCTTAGCCGCACCACCACCTGATATGCCCACCAAAAAGATTGTGCATGTGGTTGCCGCCGTCCTCATTGACCGTAAAAAACGCATCCTTGTGGCACAACGCCCCGAAGGGAAAGCCATGGCGGGGTTGTGGGAATTTCCGGGCGGGAAGATCGAAGCGGGGGAAATCCCCGAATATGCCCTGATGCGCGAACTCCGCGAAGAATTGGGGATTGAGACCCGCCCCTGCGGCATGTGGCCCATCGGCTTTGCCTCCCATAATTACCCCGACTTTCATCTGGTGATGCCCGTCTTCGCCATCCGTGTCTGGAGTGGCGACCTTCAATCAAAAGAGGGGCAGGCGTTCAAATGGGTAACGGTTCAGGAACTTTATGCCCTTGAGATGCCTGAGGCGGATAAGCCACTTATTCCGCAGTTGGGGGCTTTGTTATAATATTGACATATTGTAATATTTTTACTATGTTCCTTAAAATCAATTTAAGCATGGAGCAAAAAATGGCTGACAATCAAAAAGGTATGACTCAAGCAGAATATGACGAATTGAAGGCAGGATTGCTTCAAGTTTTTCGGGAAAACGTAAAGCTTGATAATCAAGGTACTTACAGTCGCCAACAAACCCTTGGCCTTGCCGCCGCCCAAGCTGCTAAAGCTTTAATTGCCTTGGAAGAGCATGTTCTCAATCGCAGTCTTAAATAATCAACATTCGATTGAAGTGCGTGATGGCTATCGCTAAGATATTGTCATGTACCACTCCATCTACGACTTCAAAGATTTTTACAACTCCCCGATGGGCGGGGTTGTGAAGCATGTCCTGCGCCAGAAAATCCGTTCTTACTGGGATAATGTCAAAGGCCTGCGCGTGGTCGGTATTGGTTACACCCAACCCTATCTGGATTTATTTGCGGGGGAGGCAGAGCGGTGCATTTGTATCAACCCTGCCGAACATGGCAGTTATCCATGGCCTGAGGCTGCACAGAATTTAAGTGTCCTTGCCGAAGAAACAGAATTGCCGATTGAAACCAATTCCGTTGACCGCGTGTTGCTGGTTCATTCGCTGGAGTTCGCAGAATTGCCGAAATCCAATTTGCAAGAAATCTTCCGCATTTTAAAAAGCAACGGACGCCTAATTGTCCTCGCACCCAATCGTCGCGGATTATGGTCGCGGGCGGAATGGGCTCCCTTTGGTCACGGCACGCCTTATTCGGGCGATCAATTGCGGTTCTTGCTACGGGATAATTTATTCGTGTATGAACGATCCTGCACGGCTTTATATGTTCCGCCTTTCAGGTGGAATATCGTCAGACGGTCTTTTGAATATTTCGAAGCCGCCATGCCCTATATCCTGCCGCGCATTGGCGGGCTGCATATAGTTGAGGTGAGTAAGCAGGTTTATTCAGGCACAGCAATAGCAGCGGACTCGAAAGTGATTATCCGCGCAAGGCCAGTAACCGCGCCTATTTCCACTTCAGTTCAGGTAAGCCGGAAATCCTCATAGGGCCGAAATAGAGACCGCGCTTTTGAATTTTAAGCGTTGTCTCGAAATATTTTTCACCCGTTTTCGGATCGATTTGCGTCATCATATTTAAAAAATTTCTGGCAATCGCAATGGTCTTTTCGCCTTTATCTTGGGCGATGGTATCCAGTAATGTGTCCATCCCGATCACTCGGGCATTAATATCGGCGGTCATTTGCAGGTCATCATCCAACCCCAATGTACCCGATCCGCGCGCATAGATATTTCCGGATTTTAAAATGATATTTTGAATGATCATCTGATGCCCGTCCTTTTGCCATGCTGCGACATCATCACGTTTATCGCTGGATGGAATACGCGGCGCCACAAATTGCAAATAGGCATAGTCAAAATTCAAATCGCGTTCCAGATAGCGACTGGATATTTTAAGTCCCTGTGGCGCATCCAATATCTGGACTTGGTGAGGAACGGGAAAGCCGGTAAAAATAATCTCAGGCGTATCAATCTTTACCCCCGCAACCTGTTCGAATGTGCCTGAAAATTTGGCGGTCGGGACAAGCGGATAACCATTGAAATGCGGTTGTTCACCCGTAATGACAAAATTTTCTTTGTCCTGCCAGACCATATTCAAATAGGCCTCGGCACGTTTGGTGAACGAATACCATGCCAGTGTATAAATGCTAAAAAACACAATCACAATCAACGACAGAATGATGGCAATGCCCTTTAGAAATTTTTTGAATTTTATGTTCATGATGCCATATCCTTCAAACCAATCGCCACCAACTCATTCGATTTTGTCTCAAGCACATTTTGCAATTGCGCCAATGCGTCTGCACCGGACAGGCCTGGTGGGATCGGAGGTAAAATTTCAAAAATAACTTTTCCGGGTTTTTTGAAGAACGCATTTTTCTTCCAGAATAATCCCGAATTCATGGCGAGTGGTAAGATCGGTTGGTTCGTGGCTTCATACATGCGGATGATGCCGCCTTTATAAGGTTTGCGCTCGGGCGTGTCGTCAATGGCGACGCGTGTTCCTTGGGGGAAGATCACCAAGGGACGACCTTCGGCCTCCACACGTTTTGCGCCAGCGACAATGGAATTGAGGGCAATTTCGCGTGACCCGCGATCAATGAAAATCATTTTGGCTTTCATGGCCAGCCATCCCCATAACGGAATACGGCTCAATTCTTTTTTCATGATGATGGCAGGATCGTAAAAGAGGAGGTGGAGTTTCATGGTTTCATAAGCCGAATAATGTTTCGCGGCGACAATAAAACTGCCACTCGCGGGAATGTTTTCTTTGCCCCGCACTTCGAAATCCAGACCCAGAACATATTTTTCAATCAGGTGAACCGATTTGAAATATGAATTAAGACCGATAATAAAAATCGGGCGCGGCAATAACATAGCGGGTGTCAATACGAAGCAGAAAATGGTGGTCGCGCCGTAAAAGGCAATGTTGAATAAAATCTGGCGGATAAAAATAATCATAATTACTTTCGGAGTGCGTCGTTAAGAGATTCAGGAAGTGCATTGGTCTCATCGGGATAGACCAGAATGCGGTAAATGGTCAGTAACATTTTGTGATATTCGACAAAATCCGTCCGCCAGAAAATATCTTGCTTCGGGTCGAAATTTTCTGGCTGCACCGGAAACGGAATGAGTTTGACGTCCGGAATTTGGTGATTAAATTCCAGTAAGGCGCGCGGCATGTGATAATTGGCGGTAATGAGATAAACTTTTTTCAGTTGCTCATGCTCAATCCATTTTTTGGCTTCTGTCGCATTGCCGATGGTGTTGCCCGCCTCGCGCCCCAGTGTGATGCAACAGGGCGGCACGTTGTCTTTCTGTCCCCATAAGGCCATGATGTCCCTGATCTCGACATCTTTATGCACGCCACTAATCAATAGGGATGTAATACGTTTTTCGGCCAAAAGGTCAAAGCCTTTGCTCACGCGGTTGCTACCGCCCGTTAGAACGATTGCACCATCCACCTTCTCGGTGGTTTGCGGTTCGGTCATATAATAAATCGCGGCTGTAAACATGACGAAGCCCGATCCCCACAACAGCACAGGAATGCAGATGGTGATAACCAGTATCATCAAAAATTTACGAACAAGTTTAAACATACTGTTTCTTTACGGCATTTCGTTTAAGACACTATAAACTGTCTGGCGTGCCGTGAATGTTCCAATGACCAAAAGCAAAAATGGAATGGACGCCAGAATAATCCAGTCGATCTGACCCATTTTCAACTCCGGCAATGTGCCGGTTGACTGGTTGGTAAAGACCGCAAAGAATATAAAGGTCATCAGCCCCGCCAAAACCCCGAACCCCAACCCTTTGGTGGTTTGCGAGAAGATATAACGGATGAATTGCAAACTGATATATTTATCGGTCGCGCCCATAGTGTGAAGGAGTTCCAGCTCACGTTGATGCATCGCCATGCGTGATCTGACTGCGCCCGCAATAACAAATGAGGTCACAAACAGGATAAGGCCAAAGACGATGAGGGCGGTGACGCGCAATCCGTTGGTGAGTTTCAACAGATCCACGAGCCATACCTCATGGGAATCCACAATCGCTTCGGGGGCGGTACTATTGACCGTATTCTTTATACTTAATGTGGTGGCGGGTGTTCTTTTCGTCAATTCAACGGACACCAATGTTGGAAGGGGTAAATCAGATAAGACAGAGGTATCGTTACCCAGCCAAGGAGAGAGCATATCCCCAATATCAGATTGGGTAAGGACACGCGCCGTTTTCACATAGTCAATTTTGGGTAATTTTTCTGCTAATTTTTCGGCCTGTTTCTGAGCATTCTCGCTAGCGGGGATTTCAATGGTCATTGCGTTTTCAAGTCCCGACACCCATTTATCCGCCATATGCCCCAACCCGATACTCCCCGATGCCGAGAGGAGGAGGAGGTAAGTCATGAGGGCAATGAGCAGCACCAGAAATTCCGTCCCAAGCCGTGTATGCAATGGTATGTCGTACCCGCTTTTGCGATGCGCGATTGAGAAAATATGATGATGGATCGGTGATTTAGGCATGGAGGAACTCCGGCATTTTAGGTGGTTCAGTGCTTTGCGCATTCGGGTCAAATATGTCCAGATGACCTTGGTTCAAAATCAAACGGCGATGCGGCAAGCGGTCGAGAATTTGGGTGGAGTGGGTGGCGATCAAAATCGTTGTCCCCATTTTATTAAGCTGTTCGAATAGCCCCATTAATTTCATACTGGTTTCATCATCCAGATTTCCGGTGGGTTCGTCTGCCAGTAAAAGGCGAGGGTTGGCAATCACCGCACGCGCCACCGCAATCCGTTGTTGTTGCCCACCCGAAAGCGTTGCGGGCAGGCGTTTCATACAATCACCAAGCCCCACCCAATCCAGCAATTCTTCAACATGGTTTTTAATTTTTTTCTCGGACACGCCCGAAATGCGGAGAGGCAGGGCAGCGTTATCAAAGGCCGATAGGTGAGGTAACAATCTGAAATCCTGAAAAACAACGCCGATTTTTTGACGGAGTTCCGCAAGTTCATCACGTTTTAATTTTCCCGTATCTTTGCCCATCATGTGGATTTGTCCGCGTGAACATTTGCGCCCAAGATAAAGCAACGTCATCAACGATGATTTCCCCGCGCCCGATGGCCCGCATAAAAAATGAAATGATCCTTGCTCCAAAGTGAATGTAATATCACTCAATACTTCGGGGCCAATACCATAACGTAGACCGACATGCTCAAATTTAATCATAAAACTATAAACCCTGTTGCTCAAAGCGACTCATCGACATACAATCACTTCAATTCGATATTAAAGAATCTCAATTGATAGAAGCAATGATTTTAACCTGTCCATCCTGTTCTGCAAGCTATAACGTTCCGAATGAAGCCATCGGGATAGATGGTCGTGCGGTCAGATGCAAAAAATGCAAACATGAATGGTTTCAGGATGGCGAGAAAAAAGCCCTCGAAGACCTGATCAATATGGTTGAAGCCACAGATATTAATCTGGACGCGTTGACTTTTGATGATGGCAAAAAGAAATCCATTCCAAAACCTGCTGTGGCAAAAGTCAAACTATCCGTCAGGGTGATGGCGATAGTGAATAAAATAATTCCTGCCCCCCTTAAAAATTATTTATTTTCAGGAGATAAGCGGAGTTTTTTAAGCCATTTTGCGAGCTTTATGGTCGCTTTGGCGGTCTTTTCCTGTTTATGTCTGGTTCTGGTAACAGGACGTTGGGGAATTACCCGTGTTTTTCCATCTTTGACCAGTGTTTATGAAGCTTCAGGCTTCCCGTTGACCAGTTATGCCCGCCTGAATCCCGAAAGTGCCTTGATTATTGATCGTGTTGCGTTTCAAAATGAAGGCGGAAAACGCGAAATCATCGGCAGTTTGATAAATTTGACCTCCCAGAACATCAAAGTTCCCTTATTTAAAGTCTCTTATCTGGATGAAAACGGAGAAATCCTTGAGGAAGCAGTTCAAAATCTTCCCATCGCGATGATTCAGAAGGAATTGGCCTTTAGTTTCAGCTTGTCCGTCCCCAAATCTGTTCCACAGAATTTTAGCTCGGTCAAAATCAGTTTCACCGAATCTGCCAAATAAGTCTATCTGGCCGCTTTTGGATAAATTTCAGGGAATTTGGGCAGTTGGGATGGGTCAGACTTTTTTGATTGATCGGACTCTTCAGCCTTCTCTTGCTCGGCCTGAGTGGGGGATATCAATTTGGCAGGACGAATACCGCACCCGCTCACCATGAGCGACAGGCCGAACACTAAAGTTATACATAAAAACTGCGTTTCTTTTTTCATACCGTGATTTTAGCATAAAGCCTGTATTTGAACAGGCTCTTTGTTAAGAAACATTAATCTTTCTGTGGCAGAGTATAAAAATGTCAAACGATCCTTACAGCACTAAACACGATGAACCCCCACTTGAACGCCTGACCCAGAGTCAGTTGGACGGCTTGGTGGCCTTACATGAAAGATATATGGAAGGACGAATCGGTGGTCGGCGTGCATTGCTGAAACGCGTTGATATTTCAGGTTTGAATTTAAGTGACAAAAATTTGCGTCAGGCAGATTTTTCGGGCTGCAACATGACCCACATGAATTTGGCGTTCACTAATTTTCAGGAAGCCTCACTCTATGCCTGTGACCTGAGTTTTTCAAATTTAATACATACAAACTTTGTGCGCGCTGATTTACGCGGAGCAAAAATAGAAAGTGCCAACTTGGCTGGCGCAGATTTGGAACGTGCAGATTTGAGAGGGGGCGCAATGACTTCTGACGGGACATATGCGCAACCTCAACCAGTCAACTTCCGTGGCGCGAATATGACAGGTTCTAAATTGGTCGGCAGCATGGCCAATAACGCAGATTTTTCTGACGCGAATTTAAGTATGTCCAAAATTCACGGCGCGGATTTGCGCGGCGCGCGTTTGATGGGTGCGGATTTAAGCGGCGCAAATTTCGAAAACGTCAATTTGATGGGCGCAAATATGAGCAGTGCCATTCTCACAGGATCAAACGTCGAAGCGATCATGAATAGCGGTGTTGATTTAAGTGACGCCATTACCGATTCCAATATCGGGCCGTCGCTTGAGGAGTTGCAAAAACCAATTATGCATCTGATTGATGACCACCAATTATGGGTCAAAACTTCGGGCAAAGAAGGCCAATATCTGGATTTATCGGGTTATGATCTGCGCGAATGTAAAACACTGAAAAAACAAAAATTGACGGCGCTGAAGGCCGTCAAAGCAAAATTCTTTGGCATGAATTTATTCCAGATCGAATTGCAAAGCGCGAATTTAGAAGGTGCGGATTTCAGACGGTGCGATCTGGTGCAGGCTGATTTTCGCGGCGCAAATCTGGCGGGTGCAAAATTTTCACATTCTGATCTGCGCGAAGCGAATTTTTTACCACTTCTTTTCGCAACTGGCTCCCTGCAACGTTTTGCACCATGCAATTTAAAGGGCGCAGAATTACGATATGCCGATCTGCAAGGCTCAAAAATGAAAAATGCAGATTTAAGTAACGCCGATTTATCCTACGCAAATTTCACCAATTGCGATTTGCGCGATGCCGATTTTACAGGCGCAAAAATCGAAGGCATCGTTTTGCTGGGCGCAGACATCACGGGCGCAAAATTCGACAACGAAAAATCAGGAAGTGCTTTTTCTCTGAAATCTTTATCCGATAATTAAGTTGTTTATTTAGCTTAATTATTTTGGGCGTGATTTTTGATGACTGTCTCAATTGAGCAATCGCAATAATGTTTGCTCTTGCGGATGAAGGCATCCATGAGTGTCGATTGGGTCATGTCGGTGAAAAGCCCCGATGTGAAATCCAGAGACAGCATTTTTCCTTTTTCCAAATCAAAATACCATCCATGCAGTGTAATTTTACCCGCCGCAACACCCTCCCTGATCCATGGAAAAGTCATCAGGTTATTGAGGGAAATCAGAATAACCGCCTGTTCAAGGGCGCGTTGTTTAATTTCTTGTGGGGCGTTTGACAATGCGATTTCAACAGCTTCTTTTGCCGGACGCCCAATTTCAATCCAGTTGCCCAGAAATTCAAATTTGGACTGGATCTGGCCATTTAATAAAGCCGCCATCCCGCCGCATTGGGCATGCCCCATGACAACGATGTCTTTGACATGCAATCCCTTGACCGCGAATTCAATCGCCGCACTGGTTCCGTGATATTTATCATCGGGATGGTACGGGGGGACAATCGCCGCGACATTTCGAATGGCAAAAATATCACCCGGCTCACATTCGGTGATCAGGGCGGGGTCGTTCCGTGAATCGGAACAGGCAATCATCAGGACTTCTGGAGACTGGCCTTTTTTGGCAAGCGTTTCGTAAAGCTTGTTTTTTTCCAAAAAATATTTGGAATGAAAACGACCAAATCCCTGAATCAATTTATTAAAAGGCATATTTGTTTGTACCGTAAACTTTTTTGCGGCACAATATAAAAAGAGGGGCTTTTCACAATGGAATTTGCAATCAATTATATTCTGCTTCCCATACTTATACTGGCGGTTGTTATTTCCGTCCATGAATTGGGACATTTCCTGATCGCGCGGTATTATAAAGTCCCCACACCTGTTTTCTCGGTTGGATTTGGGCGTGAAATCATCGGGTTTACGGATAAATCCGGCACACGTTGGAAACTCTCGATCTTTCCTTTGGGTGGTTATGTGTCGGTGAATAGCACGGATAAAGACCCTCTCTATCAACGCGCATTGATTGCCATCGGTGGGCCACTGGCCAACTTTGTGTTTGCAATTATTGTGATGGTTATTGTGTCCATGACATACGGTTCACCAAAAACGCCGCCCTATATCACTGCATTAAGTCTCAATGGCGGCGCGTATGCCGCAGGCATGTTGCCGATGGATAAAATACTGACCTTGGGCGGTCAGGATATTCCTTATTACATGGAAGATATTAAGGACATCATCAAAAATGCCAAAGGTGATTTCGTCGTCGCAGAAATTGTGCGGAACGGACAAAAAATGACACTGTCAATTCCTGTCAAAGACATGAATAAAACAGGTGATTTCGGTGAAGATTATCAACAACGGATGATGGGTGTCACCTTCGCCGGGCAAAACCTGAAACTCAGTGCGGTGAATAGTGTAGCGGGGGTGGACACGTTTGGAAATGCGTCTCTGGCGCGGTCAGAAATCATTAAAAATTTTGGAAAAAATATTATCGTCAATTTTGGGAAGGGAAAGGAACGCGAAGATTTTCTAACCCATATTGATGCGACCCTAAATAAAGGACTGTTGGACGAACATGATACAAAATATTCATCCTTAATTTTATGGGATAATTCCAAGGTCGATTTTATTCCCATTCCGTTGACAGAAGCGACAAAAGATTCTCTGGATTTAGCATATCAAGCTTCTAAAAAAACATTGGGCGTTCTGTATCAAATTATTGTCGGTAAAAAAGACACGGGCGATCTGGGCGGGGTTGTTGCCATCTCGTCTATGACGGGTGAAGTGGCAGAGCGCACGAAATTTGTAGGGGCTTATTTTATATTCAAATTTATCGCCATCTTGTCGGTGAATATCGGCTTTATCAATTTGCTCCCGTTACCAATGTTCGACGGAGGTCATTTAATGTTTTATGCGATTGAGGCTGTAAGAGGTCGCCCACCAAGCCTCAAAGTCAAAGGCTATGTCTATGGCGTCAGCATCATGTTCATCCTGATTCTATCTCTGATGATCGGATATCGGGATATTATGGATAGGATATCGCCATAGCCTTGCCGCGATAGATTATGAAAACGTTATTTCAGATATCTGAAACACAAAAATCCTTTGATTTTTCGCCAAAAATTGAATATTCATCTTGGCGTGACAGGAATCTGATATACTTCATTTCAATATAACATCATCACATATGGCTTTTCTAAAGCTGATTAAGGTAAAAATTCGATGGATTCTTTAACTGATATGATTCAACTCGGTCTGGGTAATATCTGGACATACGGCGTGACATTTCTTGCTGTGCTGGGCATTTTGGTGTTCGTGCATGAATGGGGTCATTATATTGTGGCGCGTTTGTGCGGCGTAAAAGTTGATGTGTTCTCGGTTGGTTTTGGTAAAGAAATTTTCGGATGGACGGCTAAATCGGGAACCAGATGGAAAATCTCCCTGTTCCCACTCGGCGGGTATGTGAAAATGTACGGCGACTCTGACCCTGCGAGTGCCGGATTCTCTGATGATATTATCCTCGAGACTGGCGAAACACGCACAATGACAGAGAGCGAGCGTTCAGTTGCCTTTTTCGCAAAACCTGTCTGGAAACGCGCCTTGATCGTCTTTGCAGGGCCTGGAATCAATTATTTGTTCGCCATTATTTTGCTTTCTTGCCTTTACATGTTTGTGGGACGTCCGATCACACCACCAGTGGTCAGCGGGATCGAAATCGGAAGTGCGGCAGACAAGGCAGCCTTGGAGCCTCATGATGTGATTAAGACAATCAACGGCAAGAAAATTGACAGTTTTGACGCGGTTCGCCGCAAGGCCATGTTGACCTTGGACGAAGAAATTATCTTTGAAATCGAGCGCAACGGCCAACCGATGACCATCACGGCAACCCCAACCAAAGTAACAGATACAGACCGTTTCGGGTTCGCCCATGAACGTGGCTATCTGGGGTTGATTGGGCCTGCGAACGGTATTGATATCGCCCAAATCACGTCGGTGAACGGTAAGGAAACAAAAGGCGATGTTGCCAAAACCCAAAAAATGCTGGAACAGCATTTGGGCGAAGACATCCTGATTTCGACCACACCTCAGGGTGATGGTGTTCCGACTCAGATCAAAATTAATCCGCCGAAAGAATTGAACAGTTTTGCACCTAAAGAAAAAGGATCAAAAGAGCCGATTGCGTTGATTCTTGGTCAAAAACCGGGCGATGAAGTGATCAAATACAACCCGCTGGCTGCTGTCGGTGTGGCTGTCACTGAAAGCTACCGCATCACTGTGGAAACCATGAAGGCCATTGGCCAGATGTTCATGGGGACACGTAGTGCCAAAGAACTGGGCGGTATTATCCGCATCGGCGCTATGGCGGGCGATATGGCTCAACAGGGTTATATCGCGTTGATCGTTTTCACGGCCTTGCTATCCATCAATCTGGGGATGATCAATCTGTTCCCGATTCCGATGTTGGACGGCGGACATTTGATGTTTTATGCGATTGAGGCTATCCGCGGTAAACCAATCTCCGAACGCGCCATGGAATATTCATTCCGTTTCGGGTTGGTGATTTTGGTGACGTTGATGGTGTTTTCAAACCTCAATGACGTCCTCCAGCTCTTCGTCTTCTCTAAAGGTTAATTATTCAGGTCTTTCAATGTGTTAACGCTTTTTGTGAAAGCAACACTTGAAAGACCTTTTTAATGCCGAAATATTGGGCGGGATGGATTGGATTCTTCGCTTGATTAGTTCCCTTAACAGTTATAGATTTTTGTTGGTTTTTCAAACGCTTCGCGACTTTTAGGATTATCCATGCGCTTAAATAAATTTTTATTACTCGGGTCAGCCCTTTCCCTTATTTTGGTTCCAGAGATTGCAAATGCTGCAACAGTAACAGGAATTCAGGTCATCGGATCTGAACGGGTTGAACCAACCACCGTTCTAACCTATCTCAGCCTCAAACGCGGTGATGAAATCACACAGGACGCCTTGGACGAAGCTTTGAAAAGCCTGTTCGCAACAGGCCTGTTTGCAGACGTTCAGGTTTCTGCAACGGCTGGTGTTGTGACCGTGCATGTGACAGAGAACCCGATCATCAACGAAGTGGTGTTCGAAGGGAACAAGGAATTAGAAGACGATAAATTACAGGCCGAAATTCAGGCGCGCCCAAGACAGGTTTTCACCCGCGCCAGTATTCAAAGTGACGTTGCGCGTCTCTATGATATCTACCAACGTAACGGACGTTTCTCTGCCGACATCCAACCGAAAATTATTAAGCTTGATCAAAACCGCGTGAACTTGGTGTTCGAGGTTTCCGAAGGCCCATTAACCGAAATCGAAAGTATTCGCTTTGTCGGCAACCACCGTTTTGACGATGATACATTGCGTTCGGTTGTGGCATCCAAAGAAGCACACTGGTATAATATTTTGTCATCCAATGACCGTTTTGACGAAGATAGATTGGCCTATGACCAAGAATTGTTGCGTCAATTCTATTTGAAAGAAGGCTATGCGGACTTTAGAATTATCTCCGCATCTTCTGAATTGTCCCAAGACAAAACGAAATTCTTTGTGACCATGCAGGTCGAAGAGGGAAGCCGTTACCGCGTTGCGGATGTCCGTATCAATTCTCAAATTCGCAATCTTGATCCTGTCTCGTTGTTGCCGGAAGTGACCCTTCAGAAGGGTGATTGGTATAATGCCGAAAAAATTAAAACCAGTATTGATAAAGTCACTAAAAAACTGGGTGACATGCAATATGCGTTTGTGAATGTTGTTCCGGATGTGAACCGCAATAAAGAAGCAGGCACAATTGACCTGTTATTCAACATTAATGAAACCCCGCGCGTATACGTTGAACGAATCAACATTGACGGAAACGTGCGTACTTTGGACAAAGTCATCCGCCGTCAGGTTGAATTGGCTGAAGGGGACCCGTTCAACAGATCCTTGCTCGCAAAATCAGAACAAGAAGTCAAAGACCTTGGTTATTTCAGCAAGGTGGACGTGAAAACTCTTCCGGGTTCAACCCCTGATAAAACAGTGATTGATGTCACTGTTGAAGAACAATCAACTGGTGAAGTCTCGCTCGGTGCGGGTTTCTCGACAGCAGATGGTCCTTTGGCTGACTTCCATATCCGTGAAAAAAACCTACTGGGTAAAGGTCAGGATTTAGGATTTTCAGCAACTATTGCTGGGTCGCGTACCGAATTTGATATTTCGTTTACCGAACCATATTTCCTTGATCGCGATTTGGCTGCGGGATTTGACTTGTTCCACACAACTAAAGACCAACAAGACCAAAGTTCGTTCGATCAAAAAAGAACGGGCGGAAGTGTGCGTATGGGGTATCCGTTATCTGAAAATTTACGCCAGTCATGGAAATACCGTATTGAGGAAAACCAAATTGATAACGTAGATTCTGATGCGTCACGCTATGTGAGGGATCAAGAGGGGGCACGCCTGACCTCTGCGGTTTCACAACGCCTCGACTATGTGAATGTTGATAGCAAACTCTATCCGACAGACGGTTATACCGGATGGCTTGAGACTGAAGTTGCTGGTGCCGGTGGCGATGCGGAATATCTGCTCGGCAAGGTCGGTGTGGGATACTACTATCCTGTTGCAGACCAATGGGTGTTAAGCAGCCTTGCTGAGACGGGTATCGTCGCGAGCTATGGTGATGAAGATGTTAAAATTAACGAGCGTTTCTTCCTTGGTGGGACAAACCTTCGCGGGTTTGAAAAAGCCGGAGTTGGCCCTCGCGACTTATCAACCGACGACTCTCTTGGTGGTAATCAGTTCTATCGTGGTACAGTTGAATTGAAATTCCCGATCGGGCTTCCACCTGATATGGGCGTTGCCGGACATGCCTTTACGGATCTCGGCTCGCTATGGGGAATTGATGATGCCTCGACCGCATCCTTGGTTGACTCATCATCCCTTCGGATGTCCGCAGGCCTTGGGCTTTCATGGAGATCTCCGATGGGGCCAGTTCGTATTGACTTGGCCAAACCAATCCTGAAAGAAGATTACGATGTGGATCAAGTCTTCAGGTTCAGTTTCGGAACACAATTCTAATCAACTAACAACGACTAATCAGAGGTAATAACTATGACTTATTCTTTCGCGCGTATTTTTGTTTTGGCATTCGCTATGCTGGCTTTTATGGCACCACACGCTAAAGCCGATACGCCGATTGGTGTGATTGATTTGGCAAAAATCATTGAAACATCTGCCGCTGGAAAAGATTTGCAAGCCAAATTCAAAACCAGAAAAGAAGCCGTTCAAAAAGAAGTGACAGCCTTCGAAGCTGATTTGAAAAGCAAAGAACAAACCTTGGCCAAAGATAGCAAATCAATGGATCAAAAAGCATTCATGGATAAAAAAGCAGGATTTGAAAAAGACCTGAAGAAAAAAAGAGAAGATGTTCTCTCTAAAAACATTGCTTTAGAAAAATCAAAAAATGATGCTTTGAAAACGATCCAGTCCAAGGTGGCACAAATTTGTGCGGACATTGCAGAACAGAAAAAAATTCAGGTTATTCTTGACCGTGGTGCGGTTGTGATTGCCCAACAATCATTGGACATTACCGCTGACGTCATCAAAAAACTTGATGAGACATTAAAAACAGTTGATCTGAAGTAGGATTTTACTTTGGCAGATACACAGTTTTTCAAAAAGCCTCACCCCATGTCTTTGGCGCAAGTTGCGGCAAAGATTGGGGCGACGCTCGCGCACCCCGAAGATGCAGATTTTATCGTTCAGGATGTTGCCACACTGGATAAAGCAACCAATGACAATCTTGCATTTCTGGATAACCCCAAATATCGCGATCAGTTTTCGGCGACCAAGGCAGGGGCGGTGATTATCCACCCTGATATGGCACCCTTTGCCCCGCAAGGCGTAAAACTCCTCCTTACACCAACCCCTTATAAAAGTTACGCGTTGGCGGCTCAGGCCTTTTATCCTGAGTCACGCCCCGATGCCCATATCTCCGATATGGCACGCATCCACCCCTCTGCCAAGATCGGGAATGGCGCGTATATCGGCGACTTTGTAACGATTGGTGAAAATGTCGTGATTGGTGACGGCGCGTGGATTGAATCCCATGCCGCTATCGGTCATGGCGTCCAACTCGGGAATAATTGCCGCGTGGGGCCACATAGTTCGGTCAGTCACGCCATCATCGGAAATAATGTTCGCCTCTATCCGGGTGTCCGTATCGGGCAGGATGGTTTCGGCTTTGCCATCGACCCGACAGGCTTTGTGAAAGTACCCCAACTCGGGCGCGTTGTGATCGGCGACCATATCGAGATTGGCGCAAATAGCTGTATCGACCGTGGCGCACAAGGTGACACGACAATCGGTTCGGGCACATGGGTTGATAATCTGGTACAGATTGGCCACAACGTCAAAATGGGTCGCGGTTGCGTCATCGTATCCCAATGCGGTATTGCGGGCAGTACGGAACTGGGTGACTTCGTGGTTCTCGGTGGACAAGTGGGCGTTGCAGGCCATTTGAAAATCGGGTCAATGGCGCGTGTCGCCGCGAAATCCGGTGTCACCAAAAATATCCCGCCGAAAGAAGAATGGATGGGGTATCCTGCCATGCCGATGAAAACTTTTTTAAGGCAAACTGTAAAATTAAATCAATTGGTTCAAAAAACGAAAGTCTAGTTATTAAGGTTATAAAATGAGCGCCACAGAAGAAAAAAAACCGCAAATATCTGTCACAGAAATCATGGATCTGATCCCGCATCGCTACCCGATGTTGTTGGTGGATCGTATTTTGGAATATGTCCCGCATGAAAGTGCCGTGGGTCTTAAAAACGTGACTTTTAACGAACCGTTCTTTAACGGACATTTTCCGGGTAACCCTGTTATGCCGGGCGTCCTGATTGTTGAGGCAATGGCACAGACCGCAGGTATTCTGGTTGTCCATAGTCTGGGGCAAAGCGGCGCGGGCAAAATGGTTTATTTCATGACCATTGAATCTGCCAAATTCCGCAAACCGGTTGTACCGGGCGACAGCATGCATATCCATGTGCATTGCCTGAAATCACGCGGCAATGTCTTTAAATTCCGCGGCGAAGCCAAGGTGGACGGCGTGTTGTGTGCAGAGGCAGAATACAGCGCGATGATCTTCGACAAAGACGACAAAAAGTAATTGCAACATCCGGAAAGGAATTGTGATTTGCCTCGCAGTGGATCATAAGTCAAATTCGTAAAATGAGTACACAGATTCACCCGACCGCCATCATTGACCCCGCCGCCCAAATTGGCGCGGACGTTGTCATTGGCCCATATTCCGTTGTTGGAAAAAACGTCAAACTTCACGACAGGGTGGAATTAAAATCCCATGTGGTGGTTGAGGGATATACAACAGTGGGTGAGGGATCAATCATTTATCCGTTCGCCTCAGTCGGGCACGCGCCGCAGGATTTAAAATATCATGGCGAACCGTCCGAATTGATTATCGGCAAAAAAACCACCATCCGCGAACACGCAACCCTGAACCCGGGAACGGAAACAGGCGCAATGAAAACCGTCGTCGGTGATAATTGCCTCCTGATGATGAGTACCCATGTGGCGCATGATTGCGTGATCGGAAACCATGTCATCATGGCCAATAATGCAACTCTCGGCGGGCATGTCGTGGTCGGCGACCATGTATTGATCGGCGGGTTATCTGCTGTCCACCAATTTGTCCGCATCGGATCATTCGCCGTCATCGGCGGTATGTCTGGTGTTGAAAGTGATGTTATTCCTTATGGTCGTGTGAAAGGCGAACGTGCTTTTCTGGCGGGCTTAAATCTTATCGGGCTGGAACGGAACGGCTTTGATAAAGATCAGGTCAAATATCTGCAACGCGCTTTCAATCATCTATTCGATGATGAAGGGACATTGGAACAACGTATCACGAATGTCGCCAATGACTTTTCGGATAATACTGCGGTGATGGACATCATTGAATTCGCGCGGTCAAAAACAAAATTCCCATTATGCTCCCCTCAAAAGAAATAGGCCTGATCGCAGGGCAAGGATCAATTCCTGAATGCCTCGCGGCAAGGTGGGAATCGCAAGGGCTAACCCCTGTTATTTTGGGGCTTAAAGGCATAACCGATCCATCCCTTTATAAAAACCGTATTGCCGCCGAATTTTCAATCGGGCAGGCGGGACATATTCTTCAATTCTTAAAATCCCATGGCGTGACCAAATTGGTTATGGTCGGTGCCTTAAAACGCCCGAATTTCTGGACATTACGCACCGACTTTGTGGGGCTTAAAATTGTAGCAAAATTATTATTCCGCCAAATGGGCGATGACAGCTTACTCCGTTTCATCCGCCGCGAGATTGAAAATTTCGGCATCAATGTCGTGGGTGTCCATGACTATATGCCCGAACTTTTATGCCCTGCTGGCGTGTTGACGGAAACATCCCCAGCGGATGATGATCTAAAAATAATTCAGGTGGGCTTCGCCGCCGCCAAACAACATGGCGCAGATGATAAAGGTCAATCGATTGTCGTTAATTCATCCGGCGTGTGCGCGGTTGAGGGGCATGATGGCACAAACGCCCTCATTACCTCCTGCGCGGGGCAACCCAACGCCATTCTGGTCAAGGTATCAAAACCGCAACAGGACTTGGCGCTCGACATGCCAACGATTGGAATTTCAACCATCCGTCACGCCATTGATGCAGGCTTAAAAGGCATCGCAATCGAAGCCCATAAAACAATTATACTGGATAAAGATGACGTCATCACTTTGTGTAACGACAATGGATTGTTTCTGATGGGATTAAAGGGGTAGAGAATGACATTTAAAGTATTCATCATCGCAGGCGAAGCATCTGGCGATAAGTTGGGGGAGAGTCTAATTACCTCGCTTCAAAAACAATATCCAGCTCTTGAAATTCGTGGTATCGGCGGAGCAGGGATGACCGCCGCAGGCATGGGTGAAAGTTTATTCCCGATGGAGCATTTATCCGTGATGGGGATTGCCGAAGTCTTGCCAAAAATTCCAAAATTTATCAACCTGATTGCCAAAGCGGTACAGGCCATTCGCGTGTTTGACCCTGATGTCATTATCACTATTGATGCACCGGATTTCAGTTTCCGCGTCCAGAAAAAAATCAGGTCATTAAAGTTACGCGCCAAACAATTCCACTATGTCGCCCCCACCGTATGGGCATGGCGTGCGGGGCGCGCGGCGAAGGTTAAAGAATTTTTAGACGGTATGATCTGCCTGTTTCCGTTCGAACCGATTTATTTCGAACGCGAAGGTTTGAAATCAATCGCTGTCGGTCACCCGATGGTGTCATCTGGGTTGATGGAGGGGGATGGTGAACATTTCAGACAGGCACATAATATTCCCGCCACTCGAAAAGTTTTAGGGTTGTTCTGCGGCAGTCGCACATCCGAAGTCCGTGGCCTTGCTCCTTTGTTAATTGAGGTCGCAAAACGCGTCAAACAAACGCACCCTGATTTGATCTGCGTTGTGCCGACCTTGCCGAAATGGAAAGGTGAACTGGAAAAAATGTTTGCGGCCGAAGGGTGTGACGCCATCATCACATCCGACCCGTCCGAGAAATGGGACGCGTTCCACGTTGCGGATGTTGCCATTGCCGTCTCTGGCACAGTGGCTCTCGAAATAGCATTGGCAGCTGTTCCGCATATCATTGTTTATAAAATGAACCAATGGACATGGGAAATTATCCGCCGTGTTGTCAAAACAAAATTCGCACATCTTGGCAATGTCCTGATCGGGCATTTGGTGTATCCTGAATTTTTGCAAGACAACGCAACCGTTGACAACATCACCCCTACAATCGAAAAACTTTTATCATCTGCCTCGGAACGCAAAGTCCAAACTGAATCTTCAAAAAAGATTTTGCACCTTTTGCAACCCAACCCAAACGAAAAAGCCGCAGACAGAGCCGCGGCTTTCATCAAATCTTATTTTTAGCCTACTAGAAATCGCGGCTGAGATTCACGTAAACACGTGGATCGCTGTCGCCTTGCTCTGCCACATCGCGTGTCAGAGGAAGCGCAACCATAAATCCGGCGCGGGTTGCTGTGTTGATATTGGCACGAACACCAACACCTGTTGATGCCAAGCTTTGTTCGCTTTGTCCGGCAACTGTCGCGTCATCGTTCCATACTTTTCCAATGTCATAGAAAGTATAAACGCTGTAGCTATCGAGCCAAGTTGTATGATATGGAGAGGCCCAACGCACTTCGACAGATCCCGCGATACCGTCTTCGCCAACGAGTTCGGATGGGTCGTATCCACGACCAAATCCGGTCGCTCCACCAATCCCGAATTCTTCAGCGCTGAGGAGGGCAGAAGAAGACATTTGTCCTTTCGCAGCAACCATCAGAGAGAAGTCATTGGTCAATCGTTCCAGACGGGAAATATCTGCCGTCATTTTTAAGTATGTTGGGTCGCCTGCAGCGCGTGAGAGGTCTGCATCACCTTTTTCACTTGCCCCAAGAATGCTCAAACCGCGAGAGATTTCAAGATTAGCGTTCGTAATCGCCGCAGAGAAAAGTGTGTCAACATAATCAACATGCCCCCCGAGACGAAGGGACGTAATGTCATCATTTTTAAAAGTATCAACATCACTTTTTGTTTCAGTTGAGCGTCTATCTAAGCCGAGTGAGGAAGACAGATTCAATTCTCTGGTTCTGATGATCGGTTGGTTGACTTTAATGCCATTGGAATAAGATTTCCCCAAAACATTAAATTCGTCCAGTCCTGCGCCAGGTGTCGTGAGGGATTTACCAATGTTAGCTTCTAAAGTTGTACCATAAGAGCCAACAGGCAACACGCCGGAGAGTGACCCGTACAATAATTCTGGTTCAACACCTTGGTTAGACGGAGCATAAGCCGCTTGTGCAGAAATTCGTTCGTTATGACCGAAGATAGAGTTGAGGTTAAATCCGCCCAAAACTTCCCACATGCCCAAATAACGGCTGCCGAAATTATCAAGCTGAACTGATCCGTCAATTTTTTTACGTTCAACAAGGATGGTCAGGTCAGATGCACCGACAACAGTTTTGGAAGGTGAGAGAACGCTTCGTGCAGTAACGCCCGGAAGGTCGTTAATCATCAATAATGTTTGTTCAAGATTGGCGTTTTTCAAAACACCTTTTGATTTCAGTTTTGCAACATATTTATTGATAATATCCGCATTGCTACCTTCTGCGCCTGATCCTTCAACAGTAATGTTGCTCAAAGTTCCTTCGACAACACGCAGATGAACAGTGCCGTCACCAATGGTTTGTGGTGGAACAACAACTTGGGTCAGGATGTATCCGTCTGCTCTGTATTTGGCGGTTAAATTCGCCGCGATGGAATAAACATCGGCCAGAGAGATTTTTGTGCCGATCTTATTGCCGTAAACTGATTTGAGATCAGAGCCAGAATAAACACTGGCATCCGAGAGAACAACATCTTTCAGAACAAAGGTAATTTTTTCGGAACCTTCAGGGGCGGTAAAAGGAGCATTTCCTTTTAAACTCACTGGCGCAGAAGTTTTAAAATCAGGCAAATCTTGCTGAAGATTTTTCTCAACCCGTCCTGCATCGGCTGAGCTTGGTGTACTGGTTGCGTCTGCCTGTGACACGGGCAAAACAATCAGTGCCGAGAGCGAAAGGCAGGAAAGAAGGTTTGTAATTTTGGTTATTTTCATGGCGGAAGGGTCCTTGGCGTCAATGATGGGTGAATCCCCAAATTATGGACGGAAGGTTACCCTGTATATGTTGATCTTACAATAGGTTAGCTTTGAAAATACAAGGTTTTGATTGAATGTCCTTAGGTTGTGTTGTGTTTTTACAACTCTTCTTTTGGTGTTACCTCGCCAGAGCAAGAAAAATGCCGCAAAAAAGCGGCATTTTTTAAAAATAATAGAGGTAAAGCGTTCAATTAAGTCCGTTTTTCGATTTTGACATAATCTCTCTGTGCTGCGCCAGTATAAAGCTGACGAGGGCGACCAATACGGTTTGATGGCTCTTCCATCATTTCTTTCCATTGAGACACCCATCCGACAGTCCGCGCAACGGCGAACAGAACGGTGAACATCGACACAGGGAAGCCCATGGCTTTCAGGATAATGCCTGAATAGAAATCCACGTTCGGATAGAGTTTACGGTCAATGAAATACGGGTCGGACAGAGCAATGCGCTCCAGTTCCATCGCGATTTCAAGAGCAGGGTCTTTTACGCCGAGTTCGGATAGAACCTTGTCACAAGTTTCTTTCATAATCTGTGCGCGTGGGTCAAAGTTTTTGTAAACGCGGTGACCAAATCCCATCAGGCGATATTTTTTGTCCTTAACGCCTTGAACGAATTCAGGGATACGATCTTTGGTGCCGATTTCAGCAAGCATTTCCAAAACAGCTTGGTTTGCACCACCGTGCGCAGGGCCCCAAAGGGATGCGATACCGGCAGCGATACAGGCGAACGGATTCGCCTGTGACGAGCCTGCCAAGCGGACTGTAGAGGTTGACGCGTTTTGTTCATGGTCGGCGTGAAGGATCAAAATTTTATCCATCGCATCGGCCAAAATCGGGTTTACACGATATGGTTCTGCCGGAACGGCAAAGCACATATGCAGGAAGTTTTCGGCAAATCCCAAATCATTACGTGGATACACGAATGGTTGGCCGATTGAATATTTAAACGCCATCGCGGCAAGGGTCGGCAGTTTCGCAATCAAACGATGTGCCGAAATTTCGCGTTGGTTAGGGTCGGAAATATCAAGGGAGTCATGATAGAACGCTGCAAGCGCCCCAACCACACCGCACATCACTGCCATCGGGTGAGCATCACGGCGGAACCCACGGAAGAAGAACTGTAATTGTTCATGCACCATGGTGTGATAGGTAATGTTCTTGCGGAATTCTTCATATGATTTTTTGTTCGGCAAATCCCCGTAAAGCAGGGCATAGGCCACTTCCAGAAAGTCGCTTTTTTCGGCCAAGTCTTTAATATTGTAACCACGGTGAAGCAAAATCCCCTCGTCACCATCAATAAATGTGATGCGGGAACGACAGCTTGCGGTGGATGTAAAGCTCGGGTCTAATGTGAAATGGCCTGTTTCTTCATAAAGGGTGCGAATATCAATGGTGGATGGGCCAATCGTTCCGTCAAAAACAGGCAATACCCATTTGTCTCCGGTCTGATCATTGGTCAGAGTAAATGTTTTTCCTGAAGGGGAGTCTGTTTTGTCAGCCATTTTATGAAGTCCTCAAAGATTGTTTGAATATAAACGTAAACGCAGAAATGCGGATAAGGCTAGTAAACACTAAGCTGGTTAAGCCAAGGTTAAAAAAAAGAAGAATGTTCTTTCAAATCAACTTTAAACCAATCTCCAATCCTGACAAACAACAAAATGCACTTGTTTTCCGTATCCCTCTCTCCCCACGGGAGAGGGATACGCAGCTTAGGGCTCCAGCCCTTAGCAAAGTGGGTGAGGGGCTACACGTCCCCGAAACTCTTTTAATAAATGAGGGGGTATTAGCGCTCAGCAATCACAGCGTAGAACATATTATACGTGCCATCAGATACGCAAAGCTCAGTCCTGCCATCCAGTACACTGGATCCTGCAAGTCCTCCTGTTCCAAGGATTTCACTCTCTGGGTTGGTAGCTCCATAGGGGATATCAATAAAGCTTCCGAATATCCCTGGAATAATAGGTATGCTTGAACCATAACCAATTTTCTTATTGATATACTCACATAAAGCTGGCCTAACCAAAAGAATTGCTAAAATATCATTACCATTCCCTGTCCCAGATTCGGAAGTTCCAACATTAACAATTTCTATGCCTGAACCTATAGAAAACATTCCGCTACCTGATGAGGAGTCACCTCCTCCTTCATCAAAAGTTAAGAAATTACCATCAAATGGAACTCCGCCGCCATCAGGGTGATAGATGGATGTTGAAGAGAAGGAAGGACTCCCGACTGATGGGTCATATGCAGTCATCACTGAAATATCCGTGCCAGCCAGCGTCATGCGGGTAATAGCCCCACGATACATGCTTATTCGGGATTGTAACTTTGCCCATGATATGCTCATTTTTTCTTCGGAAATGGGGGCTCCCCCAGTGCGAGAAGAGCGCGTAATGGCAAAACTAAGTGCGGCAAATAACGCAACAGCAATCAGAATAAGGAAAAGAGCGTTACCTCTTTGTGAGGACTTCGTAAACATAAGAAATTAGTAACATGCTGGTTTTTCTCTTACAACGGCAAAATGATCTTCAATGGGCTGTGATAGATAATCGGTTAAAAATTGCTTGCTTGGTATGGCTTGGTATCTTTTCCTTGTAACCCGACCTATCTTCCCTTAAGAATTCATAACAATAACCTTATGGATACCGAATATGTGGATCGACAGCCATTGCCACCTCAATCATGAAAAATTTACTCCCGAAAACGGCCTGAACGGTGTGTTGGCGGATTGTAAGGCACAAGGCGTTGCCGGAATGCTATCCATTAACTGCCAAATCCGTGAAGAATTCCAACCGCTTTTGGACTTGGTCAAGCCTCTCCCCAATGTCTGGTGTACCGTGGGTACTCACCCGCATGAGGCAAGTCGTGATGATGAAAAATCTGTCTCTCTGGATGAATTGATTAAACTCGCAACCTTTGATCCGAAGGTGATTGGAATAGGGGAGTGCGGTCTGGATTATTTTTATAAAAATGCATCAATCGAAGATCAGCATGCTTGTTTCCGAAAACATATTCGCGCATGCCTTGCGACGGATAAACCAATTATCATTCACGCCCGCGATGCCGATGATGATGTCATCCGCCTGATCCGTGAAGAAACAAACGGACAAGGGATGCGCGGCATCATGCACTGTTTTTCCAGCTCCACCAAAATGGGACATGAAGCGTTGGAATTGGGGCTGCATATTTCCTTCTCCGGCATCCTGACTTTCAAAAAATCGCAGGAGTTACGCGACTTCGCAAAAGATGTTCCGCTTGACCGATTATTGGTTGAAACGGATAGTCCTTACCTCGCTCCGGAACCGCATCGCGGACAAATGAATACGCCGGCTTATGTGGGTTTGACGGGGGCGTGCCTTGCCAATTTAAAAGATATTTCTTCCAAAGAAATGGCGCGCATTACGACGGAAAATTTTTATAAATTATTTGGTTTGAATAAAGGAGATTAAATTCAAATGAATATCAATGAAGCTATCCAAAATCGCCGTGCCATTAAATTATATGACCCTTCGGTTAAAATATCCGATGATGATTTTAAAAAATTGATGGAACTGACTATCCTTGCGCCGACCTCGTTCAATATCCAACATTGGCGTTTTGTGCGTGTGACCGATAAGGCCAAACGCGAACAAATTCGCGCGGTTGCGTGGGGGCAGGCACAGGTGACGGATGCATCAGAACTGGTGATTATCTGTGCGGATTTAAAAGCATGGGCAAAAAATCCAAGACGTTATTCCAACGGCGCACCAGAAGACGTTCAAAATTATCTCGAAAAAGCCCTGACTGATTTTTATACGGGTCGTGAATGGATTGAGCGTGATGAAGCCATGCGCTCTGTCGGTATGGCGGCACAGACTTTGATGTTGGCGGCGCAAGGCATGGGATATGATTCAGGGCCGATGATCGGTTTTGATCAGGACGCAGTGGCCAAGATTATCAACCTTCCGTCCGATCATGTGATTGGTATGTTTGTTGTGATCGGAAAAAGAACGGCAGATGCCCATCCGCGCATCGGACGCTTGCCTGTTGACCAAGTCGTCATCAATAATAGTTTCTAAAGGTGGACAATGTCGCGGTCTCTTAAAATCACTATTCTAGGCTGCGGAGATTCCGCAGGTGTGCCGCGCATTGGTGGTGATTGGGGGAATTGTGATCCGGCTACCCCCAAAAACCGCCGCACGCGCCCCAGCATTATGGTGCAATCGGATACAACGACGATCGTGGTAGATACAGGCCCCGATTTCGGCCTTCAATTGACGCGTGAAAATATCAAAACAGTTGATGCGATATTATATACCCATGACCACAGTGACCATGTGGCAGGGATAGATGATTTGCGAATTATTCAAGGGCGCATCAATAAAAAAGTGCCCATCTATCTGGATAAGAAAACGCACCAAAGTTTAAAAACACGCTACGGATATATATTCGAGCAAACTTCAACATTTTATCCTGCCGTAGTTGATGTTCATTTATTTGCTAAAGAATCCATGAGGCAAAAACATCAAATCGGCGATATTGAATTTATTCCGTTTGAACAAGACCACGGGCAGGGGAATATCTCCCTTGGCTTCAGATTCGGTGATTTCGGATATTCGACCGATATGCGCAATTTAGATGATAAAGCCGTGTCTATTTTAAAAGGGGTTAAAACATGGGTGGCGGATTGCGCTGATTTCGCCCATGGTCACGGCACTTTGCATGCCGATCTGCCCACCGTTGAACGCCTGAACGCAGAAATCGGCGCCGAAAAAGTCTATCTGACCCACCTTAAAATGTTCTATGATTACAATAAAATGGCGGCGGCGTTGCCAAAGGGTTTTGAGCCTGCGTATGATGGTTTGATTATAAATGCACAAATATTGCAATTATGAAAATAAATTTATAATGATTTTCCTTGCATAAGGGCTTTGTTTTGGTTAAAAAGCCCCTCTAAACATTTAACAGGATTCTATATTATGGCAGTACCTAAGAAGAAAACATCGAAATCCGCACGCGATATGCGCCGTTCACACCACGCTTTGGAAACCTTCAACTGGGTTGAAGACAAAACAACTGGTGAACCAGTTCGCCGCCACCACGTTGACCTGAAAACAGGTATGTACCGTGGCCGTCAGGTTATCGAAGTTAAAGAATAGTATTTAATGAATTTGGCCTCTGATAACTCGTATCCGAGGCCTTTTCTATTTTGCCATACAGGATATAATCATCCGTTGGTCGATCTCTTTCGTTTCCGCAAAATAAGAAATAAGGATTATAGATGTCAGGTCATCTGACGATAGCATTGGATGCAATGGGTGGTGATTTAGGTCCCGAGGCTGTTGTCCCTGGTGCGGCACTTGCATTGCAGAAAAAGAAAAATCTTCGTTTTATGATGTACGGCGATTCTAAAAAGATCGAACCGTTGCTCGCACAATATCCGAAACTCGCCAAAGTTTCCGTTGTCCACCATACAGATTTCGCGGTATCCCCGCATGAAAAACCGGGTGTAGCCCTGCGTGCAGGGCGTCATTCCAGTATGCGCTTGGCGATTAATGCCGTCTCTGAAAAACAAGCTCATTGCGTTGTCTCGGGTGGAAATACCGGCGCGTTGATGGCGATGGCGAAAATGGTTTTGAAATGCTTGCCAGGGATCGAACGCCCCGCGATTGCCAGTTTGCTGCCAACCGTTGATAAAGAAATCGTCATGCTCGATCTGGGGGCGAATCTGGAATGTAATTCCGAAATGCTCGTCCAGTTTGCCATTCTCGGATCAGTCTATGCGCGTGTTGTGCGTGGTCATAGTCAACCGAGTGTCGGTCTTTTAAATATCGGCTCCGAAGACGCCAAAGGCCACGAAGAAATTCGTGAAGCCGCCGCTATTTTAGGACGCATCCAATTCCCCGGAAAATATGCAGGCTTTATCGAAGGCAATGACATTCCGATGGGTACAGTCGATGTTGTTGTGACCGATGGTTTCACAGGTAATGTAGCCTTAAAAACCGCCGAGGGCGTCAGTAAATTGATGACCACTGTTCTCAAAAAGAAATTAAAAGAATCCCCGCTGGCAATGTTCGGTGCTTTTCTAGCCATGGGCGCACTCAAAAAATTAAAAGCCGAAATGGACCCGCGCCGTTATAATGGCGGTATGTTCCTCGGGTTGGATGGCGTTTGTGTCAAAAGCCATGGCGGAATGGACGCGTTCGGATTCTCGAATGCAATTTTGCACGCCGCTGAAATCGCCGATAAAAATTTTAATGTTCGCGTTGCCGCCGAAATCGCCGAAGTGATGGCGCAAGAGCAACGTATCAAAGCTGAAATCTCATCTGAAATTGATGAGCCAAAAGAAATGGTATCCTAAACATGTCATTGCGTTCTGTTATCCTATCCACTGGCTCCTACCTGCCAGACAAAAACTTGACCAATAAAGATTTAGAAAAAATTGTCGATACCAACGATGAATGGATTGTTCAACGCACAGGGATCAAAGAACGCCACATCGCCGCACCTGACCAACCAACCTCCGACATGGCGATCCGCGCCGCTGAGCGCGCGTTAGAATCCTCTGGCCTAACCGCCGCCGATATTGACGGCGTCATCGTCGCCACCACCACACCTGACCAATCTTTCCCATCCGTTGCCGTTCGCGTACAGGCCGCCCTCGGCCTAAAAGCAGGACCAGCCTTTGATGTTCAAGCAGTTTGCTCTGGTTTCGTTTACGCTCTCTCGGTTGCGGATTCGATGCTCCAAACAGGTGCCATGAAACGCGTCATCGTGATCGGTGCCGAAAAAATGTCATCCCTGCTCAATTGGGAAGACAGAACCACCTGCGTTTTATTCGGTGACGGGGCAGGGGCGATTATTCTTGAGGCTCAAGAAAATCCATCCAACGGAATCCTCTCCACTCACTTATACGCCGACGGAAAATTCCGTGACCTTCTCTATACCGATGGCGGAACATCCACCACGGGTGCGGCGGGTCACATCATTATGCACGGCAAAGAAGTTTTCAAAAACGCCGTGACCTTGATGGCCGAGATTGTTCAGGAAGTTCTGGACAAAAACGCCATCACCTCTGACAAAATCGACTGGCTCGTCCCACATCAGGCGAACTTGCGCATCATCACCGGCACCGCCGAAAAACTCCATATGTCGATGGACAAAGTGGTGGTCACCGTCGATAAACACGGCAACACCTCCGCCGCATCTATCCCCTTGGCCTTGGACACCGCCGTCCGCGACGGACGTATCCAACGCGGCCAAACCTTGCTCCTCGAAGCCCTAGGCGGCGGTTTGACGTGGGCAGCGGCTCTGATCAAATATTAACATAATTCTTGATATTTCTTTTTCCTTTTGCTAAATAAGCTTTCACAACAAAATTTGAGAGATGAAATAAAATGGAAAAACTTAAGTCGGGACACATCTGCTATAATAACCCCCTGATGCTTGAGCCTATCGCACTGGAAGATGGGCGTCCAAACCCGAATTTTCGTCTTTCTGTCAGAACCAAGAATTGCTTGTTGGCGGATCACGTTCTGTATGTTGCCACATTGACCTCCCTGACCAACCGACAACTCCTGAATGTTTCGGGCTTGGGAAAAAGCGGGTATCATGAAGTGATTGATTTATTATCTTCCCATGCGCTGAAACCGGAAATGTTTCCTTCGGTACGCCTCAATACTGAAGATGAGATTAGAGATTTTTGTTCTATTAATATCAAACCTACTCCCCAATCAAAGCCAGTATTGAAACAATCTTGGCCTTACATTGAGATAAAACTCTCATTACCTATAGATGAAATTAACGGCTTCACCGATGAAGAAGTGATTGCCGTCGTTCAACCTGACTGTCAGAAGCATTTTGAAAGAGCCGTAAAGGTAAAAGCGTTAGAAGAACTGAGTGCGGGAAATCAAGAACTATATCAGATGTATATCGATCAAATCTCTATGCAAATGTCTGATTGGTGTTCTGGAGATAAGCTAAGAGAAATAGCGGTCCCCGTGGCACCACCGGAATGTTTGAGTGTGACCTTCAAGCAGGCTGTCCTCAATGAGGTTGCCAAAGATCTCGGTGGTTTAGTTTTGTATTCCTCTTTGGGGGCTTCGCTGGATAGCCTCAATGTTAGATAAGCTTTTGTTGCCACCTTAAGAGGTTTAGAGAAAAAATGAATTTAATTGATCAAAGTCACCCCTGTTATAATAACCCATATATGCTCGTGCCAATCAATGGAGCAAAGTCAGGCGAGCCCAATCCATTTGTCTCGTTATCTGGCCGTGCAAGGAGATTTCTGGAGGAGGAAAATATTCGTTACGTAGGCCAGCTTGTGATGAAGACCTTTGAGCAGCTCCTTAATGTTCCAGGAATAGGTTATAATAGAGCCTTGGAGATAGAAAGATCGTTGAGAAAAGAGGGGGCGGTTTTAGGCGTCCCCTGTGCAGTGCCCTTGCGTAATGAGGGGGACATTATTCGTTTCTATTGTATAGAGAAACAAAATCAACCAGAGAGAGGCATCAGTTCAATATTTGTAAATATTGCCTTGCCGTGTGCTTTGGTTGAGGGGTTATCAGATAGGGCAGTCATTGGGACAATAAAATTGGTTTGCCAACAAGCATTTATGAGAGTCGCCACCGTTAAGGCTATATCTGATGTTAATCATGTTTCCACTCCTTCTCATATGCCTTTTCCGACTGGAGAAATTAGGCAGATAAAAGTGCCTCTTAGCTGTCCGGAGAGCCTGAACAGAAACGGCATTCCTCAAGCTGCAGTACGAGAAATTAGTGGGGTTAGCCTCTATCCCTTATTAAAGGTTGTTTTGGAAAATCGAAAAAATATCTATAATGTTGGAAATGTCTCGCCACCAACTCCCTTGACAATATAGGATTTTATCCCTATGATATCCCCATGAGTGCTGTCTTAAAGCAGGGGATCTGGACTCCCGAAAAACGTCTGGAACAATCTGCCGCTTTACGCGCCCGAAAAATCTGGCTGAAATCCACTGGGCCTCGCACGCCTGAAGGCAAAGCAAAATCCTCTATGAATGCCCGCAAAGAAGGGTATGAAGACCGCCAGAGGGATAAGCGCGTCCGGAATTATGTGCGCCTCAACCGCATGTTTTTAAATATTTACACGTCCCAACGCCCGTTATGGCACAGCCTGAAAGCGCAGGAGAGAGCGTCGGTTCTCCGTCAATTGGGCGTTTTAGAAAACGAACTAAGTATTTTGGCGGAGGAAATCCTCTCCGACGAGGCTTCCCCCTCCAAAATCATCCCGTTCCCGAGGACGCCGCCGCCATGACCCTCATTTTTTGTCATAAAATTAAAAATTTTAAAGGGAAGGGGAATAGCCTGTGGATGGATTTTGGCCAAGGGGGTAGAGAAGATTGACCACCTTAACAAGAATGGGTAAAGTCTTCATTATTATCAATATTTTCAGAGGTACCAATTGAGTAATCGCACTGTTACCCGCGCAGATTTGGCCGAAGCCATTTATAACCAGTTGGGGTTGTCCCGCAACGAATCTGCAACCTTGGTTGAACAGGTTCTTGAAGAGATTACCGATGCGTTGGTTGCTGGCAAAACGGTCAAAATTTCTTCCTTCGGAAGTTTCGGTCTTCGTCAAAAAGGCGAACGTGTCGGACGTAACCCGAAAACAGGTGTCGAAGTTCCGATTACCCCTCGCAAAGTCTTGGTATTCAAGGCCTCCCATGTCCTCAAGGACAGCATGAACGGCATCGCGCCGTCCGATATAAAACACAAAGATGACGAGTTCGCAGATGACTGATGTACAAGTAGCTACCAAAGCTGAATCCGCTTTCCGCACCATCAGCGAAGTCGCCGAAGAATTGGGCGTTCAACAACACGTCCTGCGTTTTTGGGAAACCAAATTTACGCAGGTCAAACCATTGAAACGTGGTGGCGGTCGCCGTTATTACCGTCCCGAAGATGTGGCTTTGCTCAAAAAAATTCATACTCTTTTATATGCAGAAGGCTACACCATTAAGGGCGTTCAAAAACTCCTGAAAGGTGTTTCGAAAGTTCAGGTTCTGGCCGAACAAAAAGCCGAACAAGCCTCTAAAATCTACGGTGAAAACCTCCCAAAAGTCGAAGCCCCGATTCAACAAAACACTGCACCTGTTGAAGATTCCGAACATGTTCTGGTCTTGAAATCAGTCCTCGAAGAATTGCTGGAAATGCGTAGTCAGGTCGAGTCCTTGCTCGCCGAACGCAACGAAGAAGCTGCTTAATTACCTCTCCGTCATTGCGAGCGAAGCGAAGCAATCCAGAAAGGTGGATTGCCACGTCGCTATCGCTCCTTGCAATGACGATAAGACATAGGGATGTGGCTTAAGCCGCCTTTTGTTTCCCTTCAAAAAACTTCAACCACTCCGCCGTATCACGCAAAGCGCGTTCAGCCTGTTCTTTCTTTTTATCGCGCCCTCTGGCCTTCGTCGCGATGTCGGGAAATAATCCGAAATTGACGTTCATCGGTTGGAATGTTTCGGCCTCTGCGCCGCCTGTGATGTGGCGAATAATCGCCCCCATCGCTGATGTCTCAGGCGGCATTGGCATATCAATGCCCAAACGTTCACACGCGGCCATACGACCTGCAATCAAACCCACGGCAGCACTTTCGACATAACCTTCACATCCTGTAATCTGCCCTGCGAAACGAAGGCGTGGCATCGCTTTCAGGCGCAGTCTGCTATCCAGTACGCGCGGTGAATTGATGAATGTATTGCGGTGTAATCCGCCCAATCTTGCGAAATCTGCATTCTCTAATCCGGGGATCATTCTCAATACGCGGGTCTGCTCGGCATATTTCATCTTGGTCTGGAATCCGACCATATTATAAAGTGTACCGAGGGCATTATCCTGACGCAATTGAACAACCGCATGTGGGCGTTCCATGGTGTGTTGGTTGGTCAGGCCGACAGGCTTCATCGGGCCGAACCGCAATGTCTCCGCACCGCGGGATGCCATCACTTCAATCGGCATGCAACCTTCGAAATAGGGCGTGTTCTTTTCCCATTCTTTGAATTCGGTTTTCTCGGCTTCTAACAATGCGGTGATAAAGGCTTCATACTGCTCTTTGTTCATGCCGCAATTGATATAGTCTTTACCATTCCCATTCGGGCCCTCTTTATCGTAACGCGATTGGAACCAAGCGACATTCATGTCAATGCTTTCACGGTGAATGATTGGCGCAATCGCATCAAAGAACGCGAGGGAATCTTCTCCCGTCAATTCACGGATCG
>Ga0155195_140_pt2 | contig 55005 bp, 57 predicted proteins | sample RifCSPhighO2_02_FD_106163 | JGI IMG/M metagenome (GOLD analysis project Ga0155195, IMG submission 106163) | Alphaproteobacteria bacterium RIFCSPHIGHO2_02_FULL_46_13
TCTCTTCGGCCTTGCCTTGACCATCTTCTCGTCCCTGATTGGCGTGACGGCGGGTGCGTTCCAAGGATTCTACGGCGGTAAAGTTGATTTGATTGCTCAACGCTTTATCGAGATTTGGTCGTCGATGCCGTCCCTTTATATCCTGATTATTTTCTCGGCTTTATTTGCGCCAGGTTTCTGGACACTACTTTTGATCCTGCTTCTTTTCTCGTGGACGCATTTAGTGGATGTTGTGCGTGCGGAATTTTTGCGCGCCCGCAGTCTTGATTATGTTCGGGCCGCGCGCGCCCTTGGCGTTGGCAATTTCACCCTGATGCGCCGTCATATCCTCCCGAATGCGATTGTCGCCACACTCACCATGATGCCGTTTGTGTTGACGGGGTCGATTACCGCGCTCACATCCCTCGATTTCTTGGGGCTTGGCCTGCCCCCAGGGTCGCCATCTCTCGGTGAATTACTGGCGCAGGGGAAAAATAATATTCAGGCACCGTGGCTAGGCATCACTGCCTTCGTCTCCTTGGCCTTTATGTTGACCTTGTTGACCTTTATCGGGGAAGCGGTCAGGGATGCTTTTGACCCACGCAAAACGAAACTCTGAAAATATAATTTGACAGCCCCCCCTCTGATGTAGTTTCATAGATTTATGAACATAATCGTACACCATATTTGTCTCGGTTCACGACGACCCGCTACTCGATCTCTACAGTAGCGGATGAAAATCTTTAATTTTTTTCTCCGCATTTTATCTAAAAATTCGGATGATAAAAAGATTTAAAGATGACCCAAAACCTTAGCCACGCACATGCAAACGCCGCCGCCTTTTTTCAGGTAGAATATTTGGAACAAAAAGATATTCCGTCAGCTTTATCCCTGATTGAAAGAATCCGTACGTCTGGCACTCTCCAGCAGAACTATCATTTGAAACCCAGAACCGCTGACGAATTGATACAACTTCTGAAAGATGGATATCCCCTCTTGGGTATCAAGAATGAGGAGGGCGAATTAGCCGCGTTTACAAGCATATCCCCACTCGATGGTGATGATAATAGCTTTATCCTACGCTCGCTCTGCACCTCACCTGATTCCAAAGGACAAGGATTTGCAAAAAAATTACTGACCGCCGCACTCAACTGGATGAATCAAAATGGCGGCGGAAACCTTACCGCCCGTGTCGCCCAGAATAACACTGATAGCTTGGCCATATTCTTAAAATCAGGCTTTCATCAAGCCGATCTATTATGGGATGACAAAGAAAAATATATGGTCTGTATCATGGCTCAGCAATGCCCCAACCATGCAGAGAGTATTCCCGTCCCTGACTATTACCAAAGAATGCTTTAGAGAGAAAAAATAAATATCTGGTGAATATCTGATCAAAAAAACTATGGTGCCCCTGGTCGGAGTCGAACCAACACGAGTCTCCCCACTTGATTTTGAGTCAAGCGCGTCTACCAATTTCGCCACAGGGGCACACCTAGTTTTGATTAAGGACTTGCCTTAAGCACCCAGAACATACAGATTATAAATCTATAATCAAGTATTTTTTATCGGATTTATAAATCATGTCATTTTTTCTCTGCAAAGCCTTGAAAATCAGTCATTTTAGTATGATCCCCAGCCAGTATGTGGCGTTGGGTATCGTTTTGATGTCGATTTTGGCTTTGGCGGGGGCGCTCACCGCACAGTACGGCTTTAATCTCCGCCCCTGTGAACTCTGCCTGATTCAGCGCGTGCCGTTTGTCCTGACGATTATTTTGGCGATTCTGGCCTATTTCTGGGATGCAAAGCGAATCCCGTTGATTGCTCTCTCGGGTGTTGCCTATCTCGTCAATTCAGGGATCGCCCTCTTCCACTCCGGCGTTGAACGGAAATGGTGGGCGGGCTTAACCGGATGCACCACCCCCGATATGTCCGGCTCCATCGAAGACCTGATGAAACGCATCCAAGAAACCGCCGTCGTCCGCTGCGACGAAATCCCATGGAGCTTTCTGGGGCTGTCTATGGCGAATTATAATGTGGTGTTTTGTTTGGGGCTTGGCGCGCTGTGCTTATATATTGCGTATCAATCAGTGCGGCTCGGAACCAGGTGATGCATCGGGCGTATCAACAATAATAGCCCGCACCCCGCGTCTAAATTTCGCTACAGCCAACATTCTGTTTACAGCAGATGCGGCATCCGAAAATCGGTCATGAATTCTTGAAATTTCTGCGTCTGTTGCGTTATCGACAACTAAACCCTGCCCGTCAGCGGCAGGAGTAAAGGCGACTTCAATGGTTCGCCCCTGTGAACGATCAGTTTCAATGAGATGTTTCATGTTTTTCCCTGTTTTTTTTATGTTTATCTTAAAAAGCTATCATTTCCAGAAAATTTCACAAGTTTTTCTTCCATTTCCATATTTATCATGCTAAAACCATGAAAATAAAAACTTTAACATATTAAAAAGGTAAGTTATGAACACGCAGCCCCTTAATAAGATCAAGATTGGTAGCTTCATAAACACCAGCATGGACGAAAACGACCCGATCCAGCTTGCATTGGTTCACAACACTATTTTTAAAGATGGCAAAGTAATCGGCTTTCATGTCTTTCCAATCTCTTCATATGAAGATCCTTTTAAACCGCCAGAGGGAAGCGATGCTGTAAAGTTGCCGAAATCGGGAAATGACAAATTTCCGCTTTTGCCCGGATTCACCTATTACATAGAGCGCAAACGAAGTGATTTTCTGACAGCCCAAGCAGAGTTGCTCGTTTATGAACCAACGGACAAGAGACACTTTATCAATGATTTCTTAAGCGCACGCGATAAAGAAATCCTCTCGGCGATTCAAAGACAAAGAGATGCACAAAAAATAATTGTTCCTACAGACTTACTCCCAACGCATGTCAAAAAAGCCAGACAGCCTAAAAATGGGAGCTTGCGTGACATTGAGATTGATAAACTTGTAAATATTCCTGAACTACAACTCAGCGAAAATACAAAAGTTTTTCTTGAATCTTTGGGCATTAAACGTCTTAGAACTGCCTATAGTTTAGTAACTGCAAAAGGTGATGATTATGCGCGCTTGAAAAATATTTTCGAACAGACGTCACAGCCACAAGATTTAAGTACCTTCAGAGATGAAGTTAGAACTATTTGGTCTAAATTTCTTCCACTGACCATGGAAGCAAATGAATATTTTTCTGCTCAAGACATAAATTTTACAGAGGAAGAAAAGAAACCAAAACTTCCCAAAGCTCCTGAGCCTAATATCAGTATTGCTGATGCCTCATCCGAAGGTCTTTCATACTTCGAAGACGAACGTACATCTGATGCTCTGCAAGAACTAGAAATCACAACACTGCGTGAAGCCTATGTACATGCCTCCACCAATACCAAACTACTAAAAGAATCTTTGGAAGATGCGGGTTACAACAAACGCGCCCAGAATGATATTATCGCGGATATTATCTGCACATGGGAATTGTTTGAAGAAAATGTTAAAACTCAACCAGAAGATTTCCCGACAAATATTCGTATTTTTCAACCTGTCTAAAATAAACAACATAAAAAAATGCCGTTATAAAACGGCATTTTTTATATCTCACCACCCAGCGCGATAGTCACCAACACGAAACATCCCACATAAAAAATGTAGAATAGAACGGCGTCTTTACCACTACGGCGTTTTGAAAAATCGAATAAATCTTTTAACATGTAAATCTCCTGCATTTCTTAACTCCCATCACATAGCTGACGTATTACCGAAAATGCAACAAATCTTTTGGGGTAAAACCACTAAAAACCTTCTAAATTAAAGAGTTTTTAGCAAATTAACCGCTAGCATTATTGATGAACACAAATTACCTGCCCGCAACAGCATTACTTATTCTCAGCATATGCCTCTCTGTCTATGCTAGCGCACGCGTGAGTGAAGATGCCAAACAAGTTGCTGTTCTTTTCCCAATTCACAATTCACTACAAAAAAACTTTGACCTAGCTAATAAAGCCGACACACTTGTTGTGCGGTCAGGAGGTATTGATCAAGTCCTAATTGTTGAAAAAAAATCCCCGATCGCTACAAAAAAGTTGTACAAGGTTGGAGCAATTGCCATTTTCAATCCACTGATACTAGGCAATTGTATTAATAAATAACTCTACTCTTCTGCGTTCCCAAATAAACATAATCACAAGGAGTTTTGGAATGTCTTCACTAGATAATCCTCGCAATGTCACAGCAAAAGTTCTGATTGCCTTTTTATGGGTTCAGGCGCCTATTTTCGCCTTGCTAGGTATGTTCAAATCAGTTGAGTGGGTAAACGATACTCTTTTTATGCTTGGGTTGGCATTCATTACCACACTCTATTGGAAACTTTCCTCCAATAAAGCATCTGTTCGCTATATCATTTCAGTTGCCACTGTTTTAACACCTGCACTGATGGTTTATATGATGGGCGGAAACTCATGGCAGCTGGACAGCCACATGTATTTCTTTGCAAGCCTTGCTCTCATTGTTGGATTTTGTGACTGGAAAAGTATTACCTTTGCAACGGTCACAATAGCCGTCCACCATTTGGCGTTAAACTTTATCTATTCCTATGCCATTTTCCCCGAAGGGGCTGATTTCGCACGCGTAGTTTTCCATGCCGTCATTGTATTGGTTGAAGCTGGCGTTCTCATCTGGGTTTCCCTGATGCTTGAGAAAACACTCAATGATTCAGATGCAGCCATCGCGGATGCTAAAGCATCTGGGGCTCGCATTGAGCAAATGGCCAAAGAGCAAGATGAGTTACGAAATAGCGGTGAAATCGCACGAAAAGAAACTCTTAAAAGACTGGCTGTAGAGTTGCGCAGCAGCATTGCAAGTTTGGCCGACGAGATTGAAAATGCCGCAAACAAGCTCCAAAGCTCGGCAACAACCATGACACGCAAAGTTGATGAAAATCGGTCAATCACAAATGACGTAAATATGATGACGGGAGAAACGTCAAATACAGTCAATACAGTTGCTTCCGCCGCCGAGGAACTCAATGCATCCATCCAAGAAATTGGTATGCAAGCCAACACCTCGCGCGAGACCTCTGCTACGGCAAGCGAGAGTGCACAGGAAACTGAAGAAAAAGTCAAAGACCTGATAGAAAAAGCCGAAAAAATTGGTGAAGTCATTAATTTGATTAATCAGATTGCAGAGCAAACAAATCTGCTCGCACTGAATGCCACGATTGAAGCTGCAAGAGCTGGCGAAGCCGGAAAAGGGTTTGCAGTTGTTGCATCAGAGGTTAAAAACCTGGCAACTCAAACTGCCCAAGCAACGGAAGACATATCCTTGCAAATTAACCTCATCCAGCAGGTCACGAATGACACGGCAAAATCCATCCAAGGCATTACAAAAATTATTACTTCTGCATCCGGCGCAGCCTCAGCAATCGCTGCAGCGGTTGAGGAGCAATCTTCAGCAACATCGGAAATCGCGCGTAACATTCAATTTGCGGCAGATAGCACGGCGGGGATATCCAGCAATGTTCACTTAATAGCTAAAAACACTGATGAAACAAGGGTAGTGTCTCTTGATGTTAATCAACAGGCTGATAGTTTGAAAATAAGTGCCACCAACCTCCGCGAGAGCCTCAATTTATTTCTCACAAGAATTGAAGCGTCGTAAGACAAAGCTAGAACAAATACAAAAAAGAAGAAGCCGTGATTTCTCACGGCTTCTGTATTTGAGGGGGTAGAAACTTGTTATTCTTTGTCTTTAGACCCATGCATTGTGGTCAATAAGGCAACTGGAACCAACCCTAGGATCAGGGATGTGGTAAATGCCAGATACACGGCAATACCAACCAGAACGATCGAGAATAAATCGCTGGTGAGTTTCCGTCCTGTCAAAATCATACTGGACAGAAGGAGGACAAAGCCCGTACCCAACAGGGTATAGGTGTGACCGCCATCAAAGAAACTTCCAACTTTATCGACCATCCCGATTGACCCGAGGATATACCCCAGAACAGTGGTAAAGCCGATCATCATAATCAGTCCGGTGATATAGAACCAAACTGCATCGGTAACAGAGTGCGTTTTAGTAACATCCAACGATTTTAAAAATCCAAACATGACAACCTCCTGTGTTCGTCGTTTATATTTTGTTTGCCGCGACTTTTATGTTCGAAGAAATCGTACTCAGTTTCCTAATCCACCAACTCTGAGTCCCAATACAGGAAGTCCGACCAACTTTCATGCAAGAAGTTGTGAGGGTGCTTCCGTCCTCGTTCCTGAAGTTCAAATATTGACGGCTCAACAGGCTGCGAAAGAGGATACATCTTGCACTCTTTTGGCAAGAGATTCCCTTTTTTGGAATTGCAGCACTGACAAGCCGTGACAATATTTGTCCAGGCTGTGCGCCCGCCCCGTGATCGCGGAACCACATGGTCGAACGTCAACTCGTCTGTCTTGTGGCGGGTGTTGCAATATTGGCAAGTCCATCCGTCGCGCAAGAAAACATTAAATCTGGTAAAGGCCGGTGCCCGTTGTATCGGCACATATTCTTTCAGGACAATTACCGAAGGCAATTTCATTTCCATTCCGGGGGAGCGAACAACGCGCCCATATTCGGAAAGAACGGTCACCGTTTCACGAAAAATGGCCTTAACAGCTTCCTGCCAAGACCATGTCGAGAGTGGGTAGTAACTGAGAGGGCGGTAGTCGGCATTGAGAACCAGAGCCTGACACCGGTCGAGGGGCATAACCGTATCCCCTGCCCCACATAACGTGGGGGAAAATGTTGGGGAAAAATTTGGTGTAACTAAGTCCACTTCCATCTCCTGTTTTAGGTGTTTTATAAACTTCTAACCTCTGGATTTCCCTTTGATTCTAAGTCTATTCTCACCTAATTCTATTATAACCGATACGATACGACCAGTGTAGAAATTCCTTAATAATTCGTTGACGCATTGCAAGATATTATGTAATTATGTTACGCTTTTGGGTTACAAAGAAACTTAATTATAAAACTTTATGAGGCCTTAAGAAAATTTGCGGTGCATCACAGGGCAAATTGGTGCTATATTCTCCCTATGTCCAAGCCCCTCCGCAAAATTTTACTGATCTTATCTATCATGATTTGCAGTTACCTGACCTTAATGCTGATTATTCACCACAGCAAAGAACTGGCAAAAACAGATTCAGAGGCCACACAATTAAATGCGCCACAAAATTGACACAATCCAATTTCTTCTGTATAGTCATAAGAAATAAAAACAGGGAGTGTGTCATGCCAGTTGGAAGAAATATTGCAATATTAGCTTTTGTTGCCGCCGCAGCTAAATTGGTGGGATTAAATAACGGACTAGAGGTCGAACAAAACCCGCAATCCCCCTCTTATACGCCAACCACATCAAGTTCCGAGCAAATCGGGGATCTATCATTTGTTGAAGCAGCAAGTGCACCAGTGACCGGAGCATCATCTCCTGTCCTCTATAACAGCTTCGCCCCTGAATAGTAACAAAACCCTATCATTCCGCGTCCAATTTTGCTAAGTCTCTGCTTTCAAAATATCAATTTGGCACGGCTATGGCGCGATATAATTACAAAAAACAGACAACCCCTTCCCTTTTTGCACGTTTAATCAAATGGTGCTTTGTACTGGGACTTTGGGCGGCTCTCGTGGTGGGAGGGATTCTCGCATGGTATGCGCGGGAATTGCCGGACATTATCGACAACCCGAAATTCGAACGCAAAGCATCCATCACCGTTCTTGCCAATGACGGCTCAGTCATCGCGCGTTATGGCGATATCAAAGGGCATAACGTCTCTGCCGACCGCATCCCGAAAAATTTAGCCAATGCGATTTTAGCAACTGAAGATAGACGTTTTTATTATCACTTCGGCCTTGACCCAATCGGCTTGGTGCGCGCTGTGTTCGTCAACCTGACGCGTAAAGGCGTGGTTCAAGGTGGATCAACCATCACCCAACAATTGGCCAAAAATTTATTCCTGTCCCAAGAACGTACATTGAAACGCAAATTGCAAGAAGCAATGCTCGCCGTATGGCTGGAACATAAATTGACCAAGGATGAAATTCTGGCCTCCTATATGAACCGCGTTTATCTGGGCGCCGGAACATACGGGGTAGAGGCAGCATCGCGTGTTTACTTTCAAAAGTCTGTTGCCGATCTGAATTTGCAACAGGCGGCAATCCTTGCAGGGCTTTTAAAAGCACCATCCCGCTATTCCCCCCTTTCCAATCCTGAACAATCAGAAAAGCGTGCAAAGGTTGTCTTGGGCGCAATGGTTGATGCAGGCTATATCACAACCAAAGAAGCCGCCAATGCATCCAAAATCAAACTGGATCGCAAGGTTGTATCGGCTATTGGTCAATCCAGCCATTATTTTTCTGACTGGGTCGTTGATAATCTGGACAACGTGATCGGAATACCAAAAGAAGACATCGTTGTTGAAACAACCATGGATCCACAGATTCAAGAATCAACCGCAAATATTTTAAAAACCGAAGTTGAAACCAACGGTAAAAAATTCAATGTCTCTCAATCCGCCTCGATCGTCCTTCGCCCTGACGGAAGCATTGTGGCCTTGGTCGGTGGTGTTGATTATAACAAAAGCGAATATAACCGTGCGACCCAAGGTCTACGCCAACCCGGTTCATCCTTCAAACCTTTTGTGTATCTCGCGGCGATTGAACAAGGGGCGAATGAATATACCCCTGTTCTGGATGCTCCGATTAAAATCGGTAAATACTCGCCTCAGAATTTCGGCAATAAATATTATGGCGATATTACATTGATTGATGCCCTGACCTTATCACTCAATACCGTGTCCGTTCGTATTGCTCAGGCCGTGGGGGTTGATAATGTGATTAACGTCGCACGCCGTGCGGGGATTACGGCTGACCTTGAACCGAACTTGTCACTCGCACTCGGAAGTTCCGAAGTTCCGATGACCGAAATGGCGCAGGCCTATGCGACATTGAATAATGGTGGTTATGCGGTTCAGGCTTACGGGATCCGCACCATTAAAACTGCCGCTGGTAAAGTTCTGTTCGAACATAAAAACGAACCCGCCCCGCGCGTTTTCCGCGACACCGATATTCAGGTATTGACCAATATGATGATGAGTGTCGTTCAAAACGGAACAGGCCAAGGCGCACGTGCCCCCTTCTTTGTGGCCGGAAAAACAGGAACAACACAAGATCACCGCGATGCATGGTTTGACGGATTCTCCCGCGACTATATCGCCGTTGTGTGGTTCGGAAATGATGATAATAGTTCGATGAAATCATCAATGACAGGTGGTGCGGTTCCTGCACGCGCATGGAGAGAAATTATCACCGCCGCCAAAACAGACCCAAGCCCGTCACCATCTCAATTAGTCAAGGGCGACAGCATGATTGAAAATGATTTCTCCCACATGCTCGGAAGCCTGATGTCCGAACCTTTGCCAAGCCTCAGTGAACAAAACCCTGAAGCCCCATCAGGTTCAGGAGCAAACTTTGCCCCCAACTTCACCCCAGATAAACCGGGTGATAAGGTCGGATATAGACGTCTCAACGATTAATGGGCGAATAAAACAATCAATCCAACTGCGATCAGAATGACACCTGCCATTCTGTCCAACCAGAAAAGTGTTTTCGGGTTGCGTAGCCATTTCCCAACGACAGAGATAAGTGCCGCATAAAAAGAAAGTGTTGCAACGAATGTGACAACAATCACAGCGGCAGCCATCGCCATTTGTTCCGCACCTGCCGTTTTTAAATCAATAAAGGCTGGCAGAAAGCTCACAAAAAATAAAAGGTCTTTAGGATTGCCCGCGGTCAATAGAAACCCGCTGGTCATCAATTTTAAACGACTCTCTGGTGCAACCGACTGAATATCTTTCACAGTCGCTTTGGATACCAAAGCCATCATCCCCAGATAGAGAAGATATCCTCCACCCACACATCTTAATATCTGGAAAAGTGTCTGGTGCTGACTGACCAAAACCGCCAAGCCACCCATAGCCATCATGGCGAATACAAAATCCCCAAAGACAATACCCGCAATAAAGAACGCAGTTCTTTTGAACGGAAGATTGATTGACCTTGCGACCGTTGCAAAAACGGCGGGGCCTGGCGATAATCCTAAAATAGCGGTTGCAATCATCAGTGCGATTGCGTTTTCAATACCGAATGTCATACCGCCAATCTACACACCAACTACACGCGTGTAAACATCCCCTCGGCCAAGGTCGGATAACATCTTTTGAAGGCGGCAAATTTATCTTCGCCGATAGATTGCCAATGATGTTGCAAATCTTTCAGTGCGGCACTGGTGAGGCCGACTTCGTGAATGTCGCGCATCATAATATTATCAACCGATTCAAGATAGGATTCAGGGAAAGCCATGCGCGGGGCGCGCAACCCCAAGTCCACCAAGGTTTTGGCAACCACCGCATCTTGAATATCCATCATATCGGCCACGAACTGGGTGGCTGCCAGAATACGAATTTCAGGACGGGATGTCGGTACGGTACGCAAATGACGCATAAACCGTGCGTAAATTTCCATCTCGAATTCGGCCTTCATATCTGTCGGCGGAAAAGGTAATACGATGTTTGTTCCCTCGAAATTATTATCATTACTTTTCATGGCAACCTCCTGTTGGGTTCTCTTAAGTCCACCATTATGGATTCGTATTAACAGAGTCTTAAAACCGCCGATTTGTTCCCGAAAACCGCGCTTTTGCTGTGGATAACTCTTATGCCGACCTGCTGACAAGGGTTGGATAGGTCATACCGAAGGAAGAAAGCTTCTCTTCCCGCATGGCCTGCCAATGATGCCGCAAATCTCTGAGTGCCCGATTGGAATATCCGAAATCATGAATTCCCCGCATCGCCAATTGATCAATAAATTCCAGATACGCTTCAGGAAAGGCCATGCGTGGAGCGCGCAATCCCAGATCAACCAGAATCTTACTGACTTGAATAATCGGGGCTTGCATCATGTCCGCTACAAACTGGATCGCCATGCATATCTTCATATCCAACTGTTGGTTTGAAATAGGACGCATGCACCGCATAAACCTCACATAAACTTCCATTTCAAATTCTGCCTCCACCTGAAGGGGGGGCAAAGGAAGCAATATGTTCGCACACTCAGAATAACCATCGTTTTTTATCATTATAAACCTTCTTTGTTTTGATGCGTCACCATCCTCTATTCTGATTAAAAGAGTCTTAAAATTGTTTTTAAATTGTTTTTTTTATAAGTATTTATTGAATCTAATATAAGTTTCGTTTCGAAACGTATAGTTCCCACAATTCCCGCCACCCCTTATATTATCGGTTGGACGAACAGAATGGCTCTGCTAATCTCTGGTCTATGATTGCCCTCCAGACCCATATCCGCCTTTCTGCCGCCCTGCTCTGCCTACTGGTCTCTCCCGCTTTTGCGGCAGATCATCAACATGGCCTTGCGATGGTGGGGTCACCGTCAATGCCTGAGGGGTTCACCCATTTTAAATACGCCAACCCTGATGCCCCTAAAGGCGGCACGTTTAAACAGGCCATCCTCGGAAATTTTGATACACTCAATCCGTTCAGTTTAAAGGGCACAGCGGCGCAAAGTCTAAATCTTGTCTATGATCGTTTGATGATGCGATCATGGGATGAACCTTTCACGCTTTACCCGCTGATTGCCGAATCGATTGATGTACCGAATGACAGATCATCGATCACCTTCCACCTCAACCCACATGCAAAATTCCAAGACGGATCACCAATCCTTTCGGGTGATGTTTTATTCTCGTTCAATATTTTGAAAGAGAATGGTCGCCCCAATATGCGGAATACTTATAAGATGGTATCGCATGTTGATAAGATTGATGATCGTACAATCAAATTCACCTTGTCGAATGACCGCACCAAAGAAACCGTCATGATCCTCGCCATGATGCCTGTCCTCTCGCAAAAATGGTGGGCGAACAGGGACCTGAATAAAACGATTTTAACACCGCCCAATTCCACAGGGCCGTATCGCATTACGTCGGTTGATATTGGTCGCCGCATTGTCATGGAACGCAACCCCGATTACTGGGCAAAAGATTTGCCCGTTGCCAAAGGCCAATATAATTTTGACCGTATCATTTTTAATTATTTCAAAAATCAAACCAGCGCCTTTGAAAGTTTTAAAGCGGGCGATACAGATATATGGATCGATATGAATCCGGGACACTGGGCAAATGCCTATGACTTCCCCGCGGCCAAAAACCGAAGCGTGATCCGCGAAGAAATCGCCCATCATCGTGTTGAAAAAATGTGGGGCTTTATTTTTAATTCTGCCCGTCCGCCATTTGATGACCGTAATGTCCGCAAAGCCCTCTCACTCGTTCTTGATTACGACTGGATCAATAAAAATATTTTCTACGGACAATATAAAACACTGAACAGTTTCTTTCCCAATTCCTATCTGGCGGCAACAGGACTGCCCAGTGAAGATGAATTGAAATATCTGACACCGTATAAAGATAAACTTCCCGCCGATGTTTTTGGATCAGCATGGACGCCTCCCGCCACAGGAAGCCAATCATCCATTCGCACCAACCGCCTTGCGGCGGATAAACTCCTCACCTCTGCGGGCTGGGTCATTCGGGATGGTGTTCGCGTCAATGCCAAAACGGCTAAGGCTCTTGATTTTGAAATCCTGATCGGATCACCGGACGAAGAAAAATTGGCACTCGCCTTTAAACGCTCTCTCGCTGGTTTGGGGATAAATGTTAAACTGCGGATACTGGATGCCGCTGCGTTCCAATCGCGCCTCAGTGACTATGATTACGATATGATGCTGTATAACTGGCAAAACACTCTCTCCCCGGGATCAGAGCAAGCCGTCTATTGGGGATGCGCCGCCGCATCCCAAAAAGGCCGTTTTAACTATGCCCAGATTTGCAACCCTGCCATTGATAATCTGGTGACCATTATCCCCAACTCCAAGACAAGCGAAGAAATGACCTCTGCCGTACGGGCGCTTGACCGTATTTTGATGTCTGAAAGCTATGTGATTCCCCTTTTCTATACAGGACGGGATTTTGTGGCCTCTTGGAACAGAATTTCGCACCCTGAAAAGCCCTCTCTCTATGGGAATATCATGGAAAGCTGGTGGTATTCGGGAGAAAATTCAAAATCTGTAAATCAGCATTGAGGAAATTGGAAAACCCTGTTATTCTATCGGAACTTAATTTTTAATCTGTCAAATCAGGTCTTATAATGAAATATACATCCCTTCTCCTTTTGTCAGCATTCTCTGTTTTGTCCCTCGCGGCCTGCACAGACATGAACAAAGAATTAGACGAAAACGCTCGTTACTGGCAACGCCGCGACACAACCGATGCGATTTACCAGCAAGGGCCGAAGGCACAACAAATGTTGTTCCAAGATATCGCGTTCTGTACCGCGTCGATTAATGAAATGCAAAGAATGGGCGCTATCCGCGAAGCTGTACCTCCTGAAACATTCGACAGCAACGGTTCGCCACTTGCCCCTGATTCTCCGGATGCCCGCCTTGCAAATTGGGACACCCCGAAACGTAATGGTTATATGCGCACCGAATATTATGATTACACAGATTTCGAAGGCTGCATGGATAACAAAGGCTGGGAACGCACAAAATACAACAACTATAGAACAGTTGACCGCGCCCGTGATACTTATATCGACACGATTGGGGCTGAGCGATACCGCTCTACAATGGCCGCCAAAACCAAGTCTCGCGGTTACAACGAATAATTTTAAACCCCCTCGCAAAGGGGGTTTAGCTTTTCTGGCCTGCGAATCGCCTCTCATGCGACCCATCTGGCTAACCCCTTCATATATAAAGCAAAAACCAATTTAATAAAAAGCTGTCTCATCCCCATATTGGCTATAGACATTTCAGATAAACTTGACTATAACCTTCCACACTTACCGATACTTCTAAAGTGCCTGTGTAGCTCAGTCGGTAGAGCAAGCGATTGAAAATCGCTGTGTCGCTGGTTCGATTCCGGCCACAGGCACCATCTTTCCCCCGACCATCCCGACAACTTGTATTTCACCGCTGTGATGTTAATATCGGGCATGACCCCATTTATCATATCCCCCAATTTGACTGGCCTTGTGTTTGTAATCGGCAAAGACGCATCGACCTTTCTGCAGAACCTGATCACCAACGATATTGAATTGCTGGCGACACAGGACATCATCCACGCCTGCCTACTGACGCCGCAGGGTAAATATCTCCACGACTTTTATATCCGCCGTATTGATGGCGGATATGCGATTGCATGCGAAGGTGGCGCGCGGTGCGAAGATCTCGTCCGCCGCCTGAAAATTTATAAACTCCGCGCGGATGTCACAATCGAAACCAAATTCGTTGGAACCGATGACTGGGTGAGCGAAGATGATGACGAATATAAAATGTGGGATGCCGACCGCATTGAAAAATCTTTACCCGACGGCTCGCGCGATGCCGAAATCGGCGTATCCACCTTGGCTGAACTGAATCTGGATGAAAGCACTGTGTCCTACACCAAGGGGTGTTATATCGGACAGGAACTGGTCGCCCGTATGCACAACCGCAATCTGGGCAAGAAACATCTGGTCGGCGTTGAATTTAAAGATACCCCGCCCGCCCATGGCACAGAGATCGATGGCTTCGGCCTGATGCGATCTTCTTGCGGAAAAAAGGGGTTGATCCTGATGGCGCGTGAAACCGAAGAACTGATTAAACAAGGGAAAATTGACAATGCTCCGTTTCGCCTTCTGGGACTGTGATAATACCCTTGTTGAAAATGCCCCGTTGCATTGGAAGAAACATGAAACCATCCTGTTAAAGCATGGCTACACATTATCGCCCGATGTGAAACATACTTTCTATCAAAATAACGGTAATCAAAACTGGCAATGGATGGTTGAAAATATCGGCCTGACCATTCCATGCGAAGACTATTTGAAAGAAGTCGATGCATGGTATCACGCCAATGTGCATGAGGTTCCTTTTCGTGGCGGTGTTCCGTGGGCACTCGACTATTTCAAGACCCATGGCGTTAAACAATGCGTGGTCACCAACGCCCGCCGTTCATCGGTTGAACCGATGCTGAATGTCAAAGGCATTTCCCCCTATTTTGAATTTGCGTGGTGCAAAGAAAATTATTCGGCACGCAAACCCGACCCCATGCCCTATTTAACTGCTCTTGAAAATATGGAACGCCTGACAGGCCAAAAAATTGATAAATCCGAATGTCTGGCAATTGAAGATGACCCTCTGGGCGTCACCGCAGCGCATTTGGCGGGGCTCCCCGTTATTCAACGCCGCTACGAACGCGATGAAACCCCGTCCCCGCACGCCGACATTTCCGTCTTTGATGAAGATGACTTTATCGCGGCGATCCTTAATATGTCATTATCTACCGATTAAAAATAAAATTTATCTTTTACACTGGAGTCTTACATGAAACTCATGGTTCTTAACCTACCCCGTGACTTTACCGAACAAGCATTGGCTGAACTTTTCAAATGGTACGGCAATATCAAATCATGCGACTTGATATTGGATGAAACCACAGGAAAATCAAAAGGCTTTGGTTTTGTTGAAATGGCTCTCGCACATGAAGGGCAGAAAGCCGTCGCAGCCCTTCACGGCAAGCAGATCGGCAAGGGAAAAATCCGCGTTAAAGAAGCATAAACAAGGTAGTCATTTCAAATAAATTTATTCATATCAACCTCTTGTGTTGATTATAAAATATTTAAAACTTTCTTCTTTGACTCTGATACTTCCGCCTCGCGTAAATATAATGGTGTCGGCGCGATACTTGGATCATATCCTGTTTGTCCCATATATTTTTCTGCGCCCATTTTTGCAAGAGTCAGAATATCCGGCACAATATCCTTGATGATTGAGCCTTGATAATTTTCGACATCTTCCATGCTCCAGATTTTAGGATCAGTCCCCTCACCGACCTGTCCGTAAAAATCATCGCGCTTCGTATCGATTAAAAACAAAGTGTGTTGATTATCCGGATACACGCGTGCGATGACGTCCAGAGTTGACAATCCTAACACAGGAATATTCAGAGCCAGCCCCAAAGTTTTTGCCGTTGCCAACCCGATTCGAACCCCTGTGAATGACCCCGGCCCGCGTGTGACAACAATAGAACCGATCTCTTTCATCGTTAAATTCGCCTCTTGGACGACATTTTCGACCATAGGAATCAAAAATTCGGCCTGCCCACGGTCAGTTTCCATTCGTTTTTGATAAAAAGCGGATGTTTCCGTATTCAAAATAGCTACGGAACAGCCATTTACCGAGACATCAATTGCCAAAACATGCATTTTTTCTACTTTTTTCAAGAGGTTATTGCCAGTAAGGTTTGGGACGATTATAGTCACCCCATCATGTACTGCAAGTTGATACTCGTTTCCTTAAGCCTTATTTCAACCATGTTCTATGGGGTTATGGGCGCAAGGGCAGAAACCACACCCGAAGATTTGAATTCTGCGGTCGTCTACGCTTATTTCCGCGTCGGGGATGATGACCGTGCCGTACCGGGCATTTCCACTGATGATTTTAAATTACAAATTGATGAAATCACCAATCCGGACAATGACTATAATCTGGTGTCCGTTGATACGATTTTAAAGGCACAGGATAACAATTCCCCTCTGCCCCCTCGCTCTATCTCCCTGACATTCGAAGGGAGCGACAGCTCGTTCATCCGAAATGCCTTTCCACTTTTAAAAGACAATAACATTCCCTTCACCCTGTTCATATCGGCTGGCCTGATTGACCAAGCGGAAAAAACAGGCGACACCTCTATCCTTACATGGAACGATGTGCGGACGATTGCAAAATCAAATCTGGCAACCATCGGCATGACATCCTATGCCTATAATCATGTGGATGATAAAAATGCAGAATCCTTGGCAGCCGACACAAACCGCGCCCGCGAACGATTCCGTACCGAAATGAAAACCGAGCCGCGCTATTTCTCCTATCCCTATGGCGAAACGACACGCGACTATTTAAATGTCATCTCAAAACAAGGATTCGTGGCAAGCTTCGGCCAACAATCCGGTGCCATCGGAAAATCCAGCCCGCGGTCAATTCTTCCGCGATATACAGTTGTCGATAGTTTCACCGACCTTGACCGTTTCAAAATGACGGCACTGTCCCTTCCGTTTCCGGTTTCTGATATAGAACCATCAACGACCGTCATCACCACCAACCCACCCCATCCCGGGTTTACGGTCAGTTCAGAAATTTCCGATACTGATTTGAAAAAGATGAAATGCTTTGCATCAGGCATTGATAAACTAGACATTGAGAAAATTGGCGCCCGCCATTTCGAAATCCGCTTCTCGAACGCATTCGAAGACAGCAAAGGCCGTTTAAACTGCACTCTTCCGGCCGCACCATTAGATGGAACAGACGAACCGCGTTGGCGTTGGCTGGGATTTTTGTTTGCGATACCTGACGGGACTTAATCCGGCACGGCGCGGACTTCCAATACATCCGGCACAAAATGCCGTAACATATTTTCAATGCCTGATTTCAATGTCATGGTTGAACTGGGGCAACCTGCACACGCTCCGCGCATTTTCAGGAAGACGATGCCTTTCTCGAAACTATGAAAGACAATATCGCCACCATCTTTGGCAACGGCGGGGCGAACACGTTCATCGAGAATAGATTTAATTTTTTTGACCGTCTCAGAATCTTCATCACCTGATACATCATCATCCGCCGTATCATTCATCAATGGTTTGTTCATGCTGAATTGTTCGAACAAAATGCCCAAGATATATGTCTTGATATCCGACCAATCGACGATATCCGCTTTGGTGATTGATATAAAATCGGCGCCATAGAAAACACCCTTTACCCCGTCCACTTCGAACAAACGGACAGCCAAGGGGGACTTGGCTGCGGCTTCTTCAGGGGTGCGGAATTCGGCAACGCCCTGCGCCATCACCACACACCCCGGAAGGAATTTCAGGGTCTGCGGGTTAGGCGTTGCTTCGGTTTGTATAAACATGATTAGTATATAGAGCGGCTAACAGCATTCGGGAAGGGCACATCAATTGTTCCCATGGTGTTCAAGAAATTGCGGTAATCGCCGACAACCAATTCATGATAGTATTTTTTGAAAGAGATGGATTTGAAAAAGTCCATAAACTGAACATGATATTGACCATAGACAGGCAATGCCGAAGAACATTCAGCAACATAGACTTTATCACCATAATTGGTAACAGCCATAATGCCACCACGATCGGTTGAATCATCTGCATTCACCGATGTGGGTGGTGTCAGGAAGGATACCAAAGCCATACTGGAAAACCCCTGCCCCAATCCGGCATTATCCGCATAACGGATCATGTTCACAGAATTATAATTGGTTGCATATTTTTCCCAGAAATTCATGGCAAAATTCTTGTCACGAATGTCGGCACGATATTTGGTCGGATAAATCACAAATCTTTTATCTTCTTGCGCACTGATTTTACAAGTGGCATTGCCATCTCCCGATGGGACTGACAAAGTAATCACGTCAATCGGCGATTGATTATTGGTTTGAGCCCAAGTGTCAGGGAAGGAAACGGTGAGCCCTGTTTTAGCATCTGTCCACACGTTATAATCCGCCTTGGCAGACCCGATAAACGCGCTCAAAGCCACCGCAGTCATCAAACTCAATCTTAAAATTTTCATTGTTTATCCCTAAAACAGTTGGTTTTTAATATTCCGAAGCTATTTTGCTATTTTACCCTCAAAAAAGCAATCGGGAATTCAGCAATGCTCAATCTTACTCTTTAGATTCCGCAAATTTTACTGTAACATTTATTCAGTTTAAAAAGGATTTATTATGACTAAAATCAAGGTTGCAAACCCGATCGTCGAAATCGACGGAGACGAAATGACCCGTATCATATGGGGATGGATCAAGGACAAGTTGATTCACCCCTATCTGGACGTTGATTTGAAATATTACGATTTGTCGATCCAGAACCGCGATGCGACCGAAGATCAAGTGACGGTGGACGCTGCAAACGCGATCAAGCAATACCGTGTGGGCGTTAAATGCGCGACCATTACCCCTGACGAAGCCCGCGTTAAAGAATTTAATCTCAAGAAAATGTGGAAATCCCCGAACGGGACGATCCGCAATATTCTGGACGGAACGGTTTTCCGCGAACCGATTATTTGCAAAAACATTCCCCGCTACGTTCCAGGTTGGACATCACCAATCATCATTGGCCGTCACGCCTTTGGCGACCAATATAAAGCAACCGATTTCAAAGTCTCGAAACCCGGCAAACTGACCATGACCTTCCAACCCACGGACGGAAGCCCAGCGGAGACGCACGAGATTTTCGATTTCAAATCCTCTGGCGTTGCCATGGGAATGTATAATGTGGACGACTCTATTCGCGGATTTGCGAAGGCCTGTTTTAACTACGCCCTCGCCCGCAACTGCCCGCTTTATATGTCCACCAAAAATACGATTTTAAAGGCCTATGACGGCAAATTCATTGAAATCTTCAATGAAGTCTATGCTGAATTTAAAGCTGCCTTTGATAAAGCTGGCCTTACCTATGAACACCGCTTGATTGACGATATGGTGGCTTTTGCCATTAAATCGAATGGCGGGATGGTCTGGGCTTGTAAAAACTATGACGGCGATGTTCAATCTGACATTGTGGCGCAAGGGTTTGGCTCGCTCGGCCTGATGACCTCCGTCCTTTTGACCCCCGACGGGCAGATTGTGGAGGCTGAGGCCGCCCACGGGACAGTCACCCGCCATTTCCGCCAGTATCAAAAAGGCGAAAAAACCTCAACCAACCCGATTGCGTCGATCTTTGCATGGACTCAAGGCTTGAAATATCGCGGGCAATTCGATAATACACCAGAGGTCGTGAAATTCGCAGATGCGCTGGAACGCGCCTGTGTCCTCACCGTTGAACGCGGAGACATGACCAAAGACTTGGCCTTACTGATCGGCAAAGACCAACCTTATTTAACGACAGACATCTTCATGGATAAAGTCGCAGATACATTAAAAGAACTTTTATAAACGCTACCTACAGAGATTAAGAATGAAGATTTTAAAAAGAAGCATATCCACCCTCGCCTTATCAGCCGCTCTGGTATTGTCTGCCTCTGTTGCGATGGCCGCACCAACCGCGACAACACCAACCACCACACCCAAAATTTCCTATGCCCCCTATAATAAACCCTATGTCGGGCAGATGCAGGATATGACAGCGTCCTATGAAGATACTCTGGTTCATATCGGACGAGAATATGGCGTGGGCTTTGTTGAAATGCGCGCGGCGAACCCGAGTGTTGACCCATGGCTTCCGGGTGCCGGCACAGACATCATCATTCCGACATTGAATATTCTGCCTGATGCACCGCGTGAAGGCGTTGTCGTCAACCTTGCCGAAATGCGCCTTTACTACTACAAAACACCCAATTCCGAACCTGTCACCTTCCCGATTGGCATTGGTCGTGATGGATTAAAAACACCTTTGGGGCCAACAACCATTGTGCGTAAAAAAGCCGACCCGACATGGACACCAACCGAACGGATGCGCAAAGAAGACCCAACTCTTCCTGTGTCTGTTCCACCAGGACCAGAGAACCCGATGGGAACAAATGCCCTCTATTTAGGATTCCCAACCATCGCCATTCACGGCACAAATAAACCATACGGTATCGGACGCCGTGTGAGCAGCGGATGTATCCGTATGTTCCCCGAAGACATTACACAAATGTTTGACATGGCTCCTGTTGGAACAAAAGTTACAATTGTTGACCAACCGATCAAAGCCGCATGGATTGGCGACCGCTTCTTTTTAGAAGTCCACCCAACCCAAGACCAAGCAGCCGTCATGGAACATGAAGGCAGCGTACCCGACTACCAACTCTCTGAACGTGATTTAAGTTACATCATGCGTACCGCTGGAAAAGACATGCAAAATCTCGACTGGCAAAAGATCCGCCAAGTGGTGAAAGAACGCAGAGGGTATCCAATCCCTATTGCCACAAAAGCAGATGCAAAACTTGCTGTAGCCCAATAAGAAAACAAAATCCCCGCAAAAATTCAGCGGGGATTTTTTTATACCTTAATTGCTTTCAAATACGCTTTAATCGTCGCATCCCATCCCATATCCAATGCATCCGACGTGATCGCGTGCCCGATGGACACCTCGGCACATGCGGGGATCGCCTGAATAAACTGCGCCAGATTATCAAGGTTTAAATCATGCCCCGCATTGACCTGCATCCCCGCCGCAATCGCGGCATCCGCGGTGATTTTATATTGGGATACGGGAATGGTTTTCTCGTAATACGGCCCAGTATATAATTCAACACGCCCCGCCCCTATCTCTGCGGCGAGTTTTGCCATGTCAGGATCAGGGTCGATAAACAAAGACACACGCTTGCCCGCCTTGTTAATACGCGCCACAATGTCTTTCAAAAAATCTTTATGTTTTAAAACATCCCACCCATGATCAGATGTTTTCTGGTCGGGCGCATCGGGCACCAAGGTCACCTGATGACATCTGACATGACACACCATGTCCAGAAAATCATGGGTCGGATACCCCTCAATATTAAATTCAATATCAGGACGCGTTTCCAAATATTCGGCCAGTTCATAAACATCGCTTTTGCGAACATGGCGTTCATCCGGACGCGGATGAACCGTAATCCCATGCGCCCCCGCCGCAATCACCGTCTTGGCAGTTCCCAAAACAGACGGATACCCGCAATCCCGTTGGTTACGGAGCAAAGCAACTTTATTCAAATTCACACTTAAATGGGTCATATCCGCACAATATAAAACCCCCTGATAGAGATCAAGGGGTTTTATATAACGATATGATTTTCAATTATTTGCCCATCGGCACCGGATAAGGATAAACAACCCCGCCTTCGCTGCCCGCTTGCCCAGCGCTTGGTTGTGCTTGCATACCTGCGGCGGTTTTGGCTTTGTGGATCAGGGTGATGAATTCGGCGCGGTATCCGAACGGGTCTGATCCTTTATTGGCTTCGGCAAGTTTTAGAACATCGTCATAGGTCATTTTACCTGTGTAGGCTCCGCCTTTGATAATCTGCGCAAAACTTGCAACAGCAACCGCCCAGTTTGTCTCACTCTCGACAATCGCAGATGGTGAGGCTTGGTTGGCAGTAATCGGTGTTGTGATTAATTTGCTTTCATCTTCATTCGGCAATTTGTAACGCAATTTGACGAAGGCCAATTCATCCGCTTTCGCATGAGGGTTAGGGCCGTTTGTGCTGTCACTTCTTAAAATTTCCGACCCTACACCATAACGGCTTTCATCCACCGCAGTCTTGCCGCCCTTTGGTGTCACTTCATAAATCGCGGTGACTTCCGCACCTGCGCCAATATCACCGGCATCAACCTTGTCATTGTTGAAATCTTCGGTTTTCAAAGCGCGGGTTTCGTAACCAACCAAACGATATTCGGCAACGGTTGCGGGGTTAAATTCAACCTGAATTTTAACGTCCTTGGCAATCGGGAACAACGTCGATGTCGCTTCCTCAACCAACACTTTGCGCGCTTCGTTGATGCTGTCGATATAGGCCGCAGTCCCGTTCCCGTTTTGCGCCAATTCCTGCATCATCTCGTCATTATAATTCCCGCGACCAAAGCCTAAGACTGATAAGAATATCCCCTTATCTTTCTCGCGTTCAACAAAATCTTTCAGTTCTTCTGGGTTGGTAATCCCGACATTAAAATCACCATCTGTCCCAAGGATCACACGGTTAACCGCAGTCTTATCAAAGTTAGCCTCTGCCAATTGATACGCCTGACGAATCCCCTCTGCCCCCGCTGTGCCACCACCAGCTTCCAAATTCTGTAACGCCATCAGGATTGCGCCTTTGTCAGATACTTTAGTCGGTTGTAAAACAGTTCCCGCACTTCCCGCATACACCACAATCGAAATTGTATCTGTCGGCTTCAAGGTATCGAGCAGCATCGAAATAGATTGTTTAAGAAGCGGTAATTTGTTCGGCTCTGCCATAGACCCCGATGTATCCAACAGAAATACCAAATTACTATTCGGCATTTGTGTTTTCGGAATATCATATCCCTTGATGCCAATGGTCATCAATTGTTTGCCCTCACCCCATGGAGACGGTTTCAACACAACATTGGTGCTGAACGGTACGGCTTTATCAGTCGGCACAGGATAGGCATAGTCAAAATAATTGACCAGTTCTTCAACCCGCACGGAATCTTTTTGTGGCAATACACCTTGGTTCAGAGATGACCGCATATAGGAATAAGACGCCGTGTCCACATCAATCGAGAAGGTAGAAATCGGGTCAACCGCGACCTGATGAATATTATTCTCATCCACATTTTTGAATTTATCGCGGCCAAAATCTTGCTGGACGGGCGCAATGCTATCTACCATTGGCTTAGACAGACCACTCATACCCTCCGCATCACTCCCCGAGAAATGTAAGGTGGCTGCACGCTTTGCCATTGGTGCAACAGGAGACGCCATTTTTACCATCTCGCCCGTTGGCATAGATGGAACAGATTGAGGAGTAGGCGCAGATTGAGCCGTGACATCAGCCGAGATTTTTGCTTCTCTTTCTGCAACCTCTAAATTAACTGAATTATCCATTTCTTGACTTAATCCGGCGAGACCATCAATCGGCGCCAAACTTTGACTTTGATGCGACTCCATCACACTCGGCGCAATACCGAAGACCATCAGGGCGACACAGGCCGTTGCTAATCCACCATAAACCACTTTTTTCTTTGAAAATGACATTTTTTCTCTCCTTGTATTGGGTTGTCTAAAGATAAGACGAGAGAGGAATCCATTTCCTTGGGAAGTTTTTGCATTTTTTTGCATTTTTTCAAATTCAGCCGTCGCAAGGTTCAAATTGACCTTGCGGAAGTTTTCATCAGGCGCAGGAATCTGTTCAGAATCAAACAGTTGCTTCAATTCATGATCATCCATTTTTTTGACCTCCTGCGACTAATTTCTTGCGGGCTTCGTGAATGCGGGATGAAATCGTGCCTTCGGCGCATCCTAAAATATCGGCGGCCTGCTTGTGTGTCAGACCTTCTGCGAATACCAGCCAAATCGCCTCGCGCTCCCCTTCGGGCAAAGCGCGGACGGCATCCAATTGCTGTTGGGTTTCAATTGATTTCTGGGTGTCTTCAGATGTGGACAGAGTATTTTCAACCACCCCGATCTCAACCGCACCCCGCTCATGGCGGCTTTGGGCGCGTTGATGGTCGCGAGCCGTATTCATCACCACCTGATACAACCAAGTGGTAAAGGCTGACCGCCCGTCAAACTTCCCGATATTTTGCGCCAGTTTCATACAGGCCATTTGCGTCACATCCTCGGCATCCATCTTGTTGCCCGAGAACCGAAACGCCATGCGATAGATAATCGTATAATGCCCATCAACCAATTGCCGAAAAGCCTGCGCATTCCCTGCTCTGGCCTCTCCGATCAATCGTTTAACCTCAACATCATCCATTGCGTTTTGTTCTCTTATTGATATGACGACGCAGTTTAGCAAATCCTTGGGAAGGAATTACGCTTTGCTTTCAAATTTCTTTAATATATCTATAATTTCTGAAAATGTATCAGGTTTATTAGCCAATAACCATTTTGTTATTTCCACCGAATCTCTTGTTTTCTTATATTCCTCCGTGGCAGTTGAAAATTCGGAGAATATGTCTTCTAAAAGGCTGGCAGAATGCACATTTTTTAGCCATTCTTCTGAATTAACCGCAACATCTGCGGCTTTGTATTTTTGCTCATTTCCATTTGCTAATATCCAGTCATTGACTGCCTGAACCTCAATAGAACTAGTTTGAAAACTCGGCAACTTATTTAAGGCGTGCGTAATTGCCTCTGCATCAAGAAGATAATTTTCAAACATTCGACGGGGCAAAAATTCGACTTTTTCTCCCATTTCTCTTTTTTTATCAATGATACTTTGTTGGGTAAGCCCTTCACTATCAAAAACAAATCCAACCGCTCTCGGGATAAGCGCATTTGCTTGTGATAACTTGGTGTGTACTTCAGTCACCCATTGGACTTCTTTCCCTGACTTTTTATCAAAGTCACCTGTGTTTTTGACTGCTATAATCGATAAGCCTAATTTTAAAGGGGAAAATTGCTTCATAATAAGTGGGAAGCAAACCTCTTCTGTAGGACCTTCCACCCAAATAATTGAGTCGGCCGAAAACACATCAGACAGACTAACACCGATATCTCGCAAACATCTGCTTTGATCTTCAAATTTGCTTAAATCAACACACTCAATATTTGTTTTTCCATTTTCTTGAGTGAGAAATAGAACATTATTTGGCTCAGCAGTTTTAATAACTTCTGGGGAATGTGTTGAAATTATATACTGGTGCTGGGGATAGCGTTTAATAATTTCAATTAGCTTTTTTACTGCACCAGGATGTAGGAATGAATTAGGCTCATCAATAAGAATGACGCGTGGCGTTTCAGAAGTAATGATTAAAAACAAAAGCGCCAGAACTTGACCAATACCCGTACCACACTCTGCAAGAGGTATGCACAAATCAGGCCTCTCTGTTTCCATAGGCACTGGCCAAATCTTAATTTCATAATTTGATGGATTATCATGTCTAGGGACAATAGAAACACCATAAACATTAGAAAATATGTCAGTGATAAAATTTGAAAGCTTATTAAATCTTATTTGGTTCGTAGAATAAAGATAATTCAAAGCACCTGCTAGATTTCTCGCATTTGGCTCTAGTTCTAAGTGACTTTGACTTGAGGATAGATGAACATTAAGTCGCTCCGCCTTAAATCTATATATATAACGCCTTGTACTCAAAACAAGCTCTTTTAAAAAAATTGGCTCGTTTGGGTTTCCATACAGCTCAAATTCTTTTAGTGCAGCATTATATTTAAATGAAATATCATTTGATGCTCCCCCCTTATCTTTCCAGAAGACCTCATAACATTCCTGCTCAGGAATTATAATGTCATGAGTAAATGAGTCGAAAATCACATCACAAATAACCCCCGATCTTAGACTTTCTAGAAACCTTTTTTGATTATTTCTGTCAATAATTGGAAACTTTATACGATACAAAGTACCTGAAAGTAATTGCTCTTTAAAAAGGGCGGTTTCAATACCCATTTGAATCCTTACTCTCGATCTTCTTTCTAAATGATCTTGGTAACCCACATCTAATCCTTTGTGGGTATGATTTTCGAAAATTTGAGTAAAACATTCTAAGAAAGCTGTTTTTCCTACATTATTTTTTCCTAGAACAAGATTGATACCAGACGTTAAGGCGATAACATCCGTCTTATCAAAACATTTATAGTTTTCAATTTGAATGCTTTTAATTTGCAAAGTGTATCCCCCCATTTAAAAACCTCATCCAAAAAAGATGAGGTTTTTATTTATTAGCTCGCGAGCTTTTGCTTCACAACCGCGCCGGCTTTCCCCATATCGAGTTGGCCTGCATATTTGGTTTTGAGTTCGGCCATGACCTTGCCCATGTCTTTGATACCGCTTGCGCCAACGGATGCGATGAGGCCAGCAACGGCGGCTTCGACATCAGCGTCGGACATTTGGGCGGGGAGGAATTTTTCGATGACGGCGATTTCAGCGTCTTCTTTGTCGGCCAATTCAGGGCGACCGCCATCGCGATACATTTTAGATGACTCTTGGCGTTGTTTCACCATACCCTGCATCAGGGATAAAATTTCGCCGTCCGTGATACCGTCTACATTTCCCTTCGGGCGCGCCTCAATATCTTCGGCCTTCATTTTAGAGATGATCATGCGGACGGTATTCAAAACCAATTCATCCTTGGCGCGCATCGCGTCTTTCATGGCATTGGTGAGTGTGGTGCGTAATTCTGACATTTCTATTTTCCTTTTCAAATTTCTTTATTTTTAAACCTTTAAAGCCCAAAAAGCTAGAGCTTTTCAGGTAAAAATCCACCCGCCTGCAAATTCCAGAGGTATGCAAAATGGCCATTTTGAGCAATTAAACTCTGTAAATTACCATCTTCGATAATCATTCCGTCTTTCATGACGATAATGCGGTCTAAATGCGCGAGGGTGGACAGGCGGTGCGCGACCACAATCGTCGTCCGTCCCTCCATCGCAGCATCCAATGCACTCTGGATCAATCGTTCGGTATCGGAATCGAGTGCCGATGTTGCCTCGTCCAAAATCAGGATCGGCGCATTTTTCAGGATAGCGCGCGCAATCGCAATCCGTTGCCGTTGCCCGCCCGATAATTTGACACCGCGTTCCCCGACGGTTGTTTCATACCCGTCTTGTGTCGCCAGAATAAAATCATGCGCCTGTGCGGCAATGGATGCGGCGATCACTTCCTCACGCGTTGCATCGGGTTTACCGTAGAGAATATTCTCATAAAGGGAGCGATGGAATAATGTCGGGTCTTGCGGAATGACGGCAATATTTTTACGCAAAGATTCCTGTTTAACCGCGGCAATATTCTGTCCGCCAATCAAAATCTCACCACCATGAATATCATAATTTCTGAGCAGAAGTTGGCAGAGCGTTGTCTTCCCCGCCCCCGATAACCCCACCACACCGATTTTTTGCGATGAAGGAATGGTCAGGTTAAACCCGTCAAACACCTGATGCCCTGAATCATAATGAAAGGCAACATTCGCAAAATCAATGCGCCCGTCTTTCGGGGTAAAAGCGGGTGCATCTTTTATATCTTCAACACTCACGGGACGGACGAACTCATTGAGGGCACTTTCCATGCGCCCAAGGTCGCCTGACACCTGCGTTAATTCATAAGAAAGTGACGCCAATCTTTCCCACATATCCCACAAGACCAAGATACAAGCCGCAATTTCACCTGCTGAATATTGTTTTTCGGTCCAGTTTTCAATCAAATACCACATCATTCCGATGACTAATGAATTTGAGAATATATTAAATGTACCCCAAAATATATTTTCCCAAACCACATATTTTTTATACGCCGTCGCAAACAAAGTTTGGAAATATCCTAATAAAGACATTTCGTGATCCGCTTGTGAAAAATTTTTAACGTTCGAGATATTCGTAATTGTATCAACTAACTGTCCGGATATTTCCCCTTCGCAATCGGCAACATTTGCGGATGCTCTCGAAATATAATGACCCAAGAAAAGGACAGAGACAACCAACGAAACTGTGGCGGCAAGCAATATCAATCCTAAATTAATATCAATTGAAACAAGAATAATAAGAGACGAAACTAAAGATGCAAAAGTTGGCACAAACCCGTTCATTAATCTTTGCCACACAATATTATAAAAAGCTTGCGCAATATTACCGACTTTATTAACCAACTCACCTGAAAATCGGTTGTGGAAATAATCATGCGAATGCCTCAAAAGATTTCGCATTAAAACAGTTCGCAGAGAATTTTGAATGGACGGTATTGTATATCCCCCTAACAAATCTCTCAGTCGGAATGACAAGCTATGAACCAAGCAAAAAATAATGATAAGGCTGAAAGGATGACGCAATTCTCTCCATACGTCTCCATCTTTGACTAATGGCAAGGCATCAATCATTAACTTGAATGCGTAGATTAAGGTAAAACCAGCTCCAACCGCCGACAGGCACATCACGAAGCTGAGCGCGAGCAAAGATTTTTGCTGGAAGGAAAGCGACCCCAGAAAATACATTAAAAAAGCCACTGGGCGGCGCGGAAACTCGATTTTTGTCATTTGGACTGCCTAAATTGTGATTTTTCTGTATTTTTTACTTTTTATGTTGTTTTTTGGGGCGTTTCTGCCTATAGAATCCCTTTCTAGTGCCTCACAAAAAGAATTACAAGGAACTAGAGTATGTTTTCAAAATCACCTGCCACTCAATCGAAACAACCAAGCGGCGCAACAGGCGTTATTGTCTTGGGCGATGGAACTGTCTTCTGGGGGCGCGGCTTCGGGGCAGAAGGGTCTTCTGTGGGTGAAGTTTGCTTTAATACCTCCCTCACCGGATACCAAGAAATTCTGACTGACCCGTCTTACGCAGGGCAGATTATTACCTTTACCTTCCCGCATATCGGCAATGTCGGCACGAATGCCGAAGATATTGAAAGCATCAACCCTGCCGCACGCGGTTTAATCGTGCGCGAGGATATCACTGACCCGTCCAATTTCCGCAGCACCCAACATCTGGACGCATGGTTAAAATCACATAATTTAACAGGTATTTGCGGCATTGATACTCGTGCGCTTACGCGCTTCATCCGCGATAACGGCGCACCGAACGGCGTGATTGCCTATAGCGCTGACGGCAAATTCGATCTGGATGCTCTCCAGAAAAAAGCCGCCGACTGGTCTGGGCTCAACGGGCTTGATCTGGCGAAAGATGTATCTTGTACGCAGCGTTATTCATGGAATGAAAGCTTATGGGCATTGGGTCAGGGTTACGGCCAACAAACTGCGCCGACCCATCATGTGGTGGCGGTTGATTTCGGCGCAAAACGCAACATCCTGCGCTGCCTCGCCTCCGCGGGATGTCAGGTCACGGTTGTTCCGGCCAATACATCTGCCGATGAAATTCTGGCATTAAACCCAGACGGCGTGTTCCTCTCCAACGGCCCCGGCGACCCTGCGGCAACGGGCGTATATGCCGTACCAACCATCCAAAAATTGCTGAGCGAAAATATGCCGATTTTTGGGATTTGTCTGGGGCATCAATTATTGGCGCTCGCCCTCGGCGGTAAAACAACCAAAATGGATTTGGGGCATCGCGGCGGCAACCACCCAGTGCAGGATATTCAAACAGGCAAAGTTGAAATCACTTCCCAAAACCACGGCTTCCACGTCTTGCCGGAAACCCTTCCCGCGAGTGTCGAAGTCACGCATATCAGCCTCTTCGACAAAACCAACGAAGGCCTCCGCTCCAAAGACAAACCCGCCTTCAGCGTCCAATACCACCCCGAAGCCTCCCCAGGGCCCGAGGACAGCCATTATTTATTCGGACGGTTTATCGAGATGATCGAAAGTGCGAAGAAAAAACAAGCGGCTTAAAAATAACGACTACTCAAGTCTGATTTTTCTACCCGAGTCTTCATAGTGTGGGGTTGTTTGCAAATCCCTCTCTCTGATATCCATATATATCTTATTGGCAACAATATGACGTAAATGATCCGCAGCGCCAGATATAAACCATTCAGATAACTCTCCATACATCTCTTTTAATCTTGTGATTACAGGTAGAGAATTTTCATTCATTTTTCTCTGCAGCAAGCGTTCTTCCATAAATAAGGACGCCAACTTTGAGAACTCATTACTCACCCTCACATTGGGATTAACAGAGAATGCCCACATAAACTCCATTCCCACTCTATGGCGCGGCTCTGAGATAAATAATTTATGTAAGTGTCTTTCCAAAGTTGGCTCAGTCCACTCTTGACCATTACGGATTGAAGCATTTAGAAGAACTTGCTCGTCACTTGATAGGCCATAGAACGTCTGGCGCAATCTCCGAATAAATTCCGTGCGTTTCTCTGAACGTTCGCTTTTTATTTTCTCATATAACTTTCTTTCCTTGGCATCCTTGTCATCATAAAGATCATTAGCGCGACCGATAATCAGCTGGGCAAAATTAAGATAACAAGACTCTCTATCACCAAATACGTTTATGACCTCTTCAAGGCGCGTTGACTTGACCGCCCTATCAAGGGCTTCATATAAATTCATGGGACAAGACGATGGCTTAACCAAATCCTGATATCTTTTTTTCTCTATTTGAACGGCTTGATTAGCTTTTTTTCTATCTTCTGCAGAGGCCGCTTTATCATCTAATATAAATAAATTAGCTCTGAATATCGCATGAGGATAAGACAATTTAGGGTCATTAACTGATGGCACTAAATCAGCGGGGTGTAATCCGTATTGCGTACAAAACGATAAAACCTGTTCTGCTGTAATTGAAAAATAGGGTCCATTTTCATTGTTTTTTAAAGCACGAAATTCTGCACCATCTTGAACATTCAATGCATCCGACATTTCCTCCTCAGAAAGCCCTAATAAATTCTGCCAAATTGAAACAGGATGATGTCCGATTTTAATATAGCGGGCAATCTCTGCCTCTAATGCGGGCATGGAATGAAAAGACTCTTTGGGAGAAATAGGCTTTAAAAGCCGAGACACTGTTTCAAAAGAAGGTGTTATCATGAATATATTTTCCCTATTGTTTTTATAATTATTATGTCTAAGTAAATCATTTCAATAAAAAAAAGCAAGCCTTTTGAGGGGCTTGCCTTAAAAAGATAACAATTTTATGTGCTGCAGAGCCTAAGCTGCCGCTTTCCCGTCAATCAATTCAACCAGAGATTTTACCGCGTTGACCGAGTTATCAAGCATTTTTTTCTCTTCGGCATTTAATTCGATCTCGATGATTTTTTCGACGCCGTCTTTACCGATGATGACTGGCACACCGATATAGAGGTCTTTGATCCCGTATTGGCCTGATAATTTTGCGGCACATGGCAACACGCGTTTTTTATCGCGGAGGTAGCTTTCGGCCATCGCAATCGCGGATGATGCAGGTGCATAGAATGCAGAACCGGTTTTGAGGAGGTTCACAATCTCTGCCCCGCCGTTGCGTGTACGGTCAACAATCGCATCAATCTTGGCTTGAGTAGACCAACCCATTTTCACACAGTCCGGCAATGGAATGCCAGCGATGGTGGAATAACGTGTGAGTGGAACCATCGTGTCACCATGACCGCCGAGAACGAATGCAGATACATCTTCAACCGACACACCGAATTCTTCGGCAAGGAAACAACGGAAACGTGCGCTATCCAGAACGCCCGCCATACCGACAACTTTCTTCGGATCAAATCCGGTTGCGCGTTGCATGATCTCGACCATAATATCGAGTGGGTTGGTAATGACGATGACGAATGCGTTTGGTGCATGTTGTTTAATTTGTGCGCCAACACCTTCGATAATGCCTTTATTGATCCCGATCAGATCATCACGGCTCATCCCTGGTTTACGCGGGATACCGGCGGTGACGATAATAACATCTGATCCGGCGATAGCACTGTAATCATTACTGCCTGTAATTGTCGCATCAAATCCTTCAACAGGGGCAGCTTCGGCAATATCCAAACCTTTACCTTGCGGAACACCTTCGGCAATATCAACAATTGCGATGTCGCCCAATTCTTTCAGCCCCGCGAGGAGCGCCAAAGTTCCACCAATTTGACCTGCGCCAATCAATCCAATTTTACTGCGTGCCATCATGAAATCCTTTTTCTTTAAAATATGAAATATGAGTCGAAAAGACGTACGTGTTTTAGCACATTTTGGTCTTTGACGCAGTCACATTATATCAAGAAAGTTACCTGTTGATTAAGACAGGTTATTTTCAAGGAACCTCCATATATTCATAACATACCCCTTGCGTGCCTTACGTTAAAAAATTCTTTAAGCACAGATGAACACGGATAAGAAAAAATTATCTGCGTTTAAAAAGAACCTTTCTGGATTGCTTCGCACCGCTCGCAATGACGACTGGAAGAAGAACTTTGCGATTCTTCGTGTCCTTTGTGTCTTTGTAGTTGCGCGGCGTGCCGCTTTGCGCCCCCCCTTTATGTATTGGGATTTATATCCTAAACATCCCTATCCTCCCCCTCTCATATTCGGGTTATCGGGTTACCCCAAAATATGTTATCATTATCAGATACACCCCTCGAATAGGCTTTCCACTGTGACTGATACTCCAAAATCACCTACCCTGACCTCTGATGACGTTATTTCGTATTTGAAATCCCACCCTGATTTTTTGACCAAAAATCCGGAAGCGTTGGATGTCCTAAATCTACCCAAACAACAAAACGGCAGAAAGATTGCAGATTTTCAAACCTATATGATCGAACGGTTGAAGGCCGATAAAACCGAAGCGATTGAAACCGCCAAGGAAATTGTTGAAACTGCCCGTCACAACATGAATAACCAGAACCGCATCCATCGCTCTGTCCTCCGCCTTCTGGAATGCGAAACATTCGAAGAATTTATTGAATCGATTACCTCTGACCTCACGACGTTTCTGGATGTCGATATTACCTCTCTGGTCATTGAATCGGACGGTGATAAAATTCCGCATGTTACCCTACCAGGTATCCGCATAGTGCCAGCGGGAACGCTTGATAAATGGATGGCAGGGAAAAACATTCTGCATCAATCGGATATTAGCGGCGTTGAAACCGTCTATGGCGCAGGCGCACAACTCGTCCGCTCCCAAGTTCTGGTGCGTGTGGATGTCTCGCAAAAAACGCCCCCTGCCATTCTTGCCTTCGGTTCCCGCGACCCGCATATGTTTCAGGCAGGACAAGGCACTGAACAAGTCTCGTTCCTCGCGGGCGTAGTTGAAAGATGTATCAGGTCATGGCTTCACCTCTCGACCTAACTGTTGATACCGCACCCGACCTCTGCGAGGCCGTTGGCAAATGGCAGACATGGCTCAAGGTTGAGAAGAATGTCTCGCCGCATACTTTCCGCGCCTATACAGGCGACCTCGGACAATTTTTAAATTTCCTCCGCGACCATTATGATGGCGAGGTCGGATTAAATACGTTATCCGCAACCTCCCTCACCGACTTCCGCTCATGGCTGTCACGGAAATCTATGGATGGCCTTGCGGCCTCGTCACGCGCACGGTCTTTATCAGGTGTGAAAAATTTTCTGCATTGGCTGGATAAACAGGGGATCATGCATAATGCTGCCATCACCTTGGTACGCACACCGAAACTCCCCCATAAACTCCCCCGCCCTATGGAACAGGTACAGGCCTTTCGTCTGATATTTGATGATGTGGCGGATGATTGGGTGTCATTGCGCGACCGTGCGCTTTTTACCCTGCTCTATGCATGCGGCCTGCGGATCAACGAAGCCCTCGGCCTCAATATCGCCGACCTGCCGCGTGACGGATATGTGCGTGTGATGGGGAAAGGTGGTAAGGAACGTCAGGTTCCGACCCTGCCGATTGTCATGGAATCTCTCGCGGCCTATCGTGCCAAATGCCCTTATGCTGAAATATCAACCCGCCCCCTCTTTATGGGCGAGCGCGGCAAACGCCTCAACCAAGGGATTGCCCAAAAAGCCATGCGTGATCTGCGCGGCCTCCTCAATCTTCCGGACACCGCAACGCCCCACGCCCTGCGCCATAGCTTTGCAACGCACCTACTCGAAAACGGTGCAAACTTAAGGGAAATTCAGGAATTGTTGGGGCATTCCTCGCTCAGCACAACGCAGAGATATACCGAGGTCAATGCCGAAGAACTGATCCGGATTTATAAATCCGCTCACCCAAGATCAACGAATTAATTCGCATACAGAAAGGAAACATAAAAATATGCGGAGGGCACCGCCGCCCTACGAACACAACCTTCGGATTGGTTGGCCAAATAAGGAGCTTGCCCCGTTGTTAAAGCGGCATTATGGGCCGTTGTTGATGTGGATGGCTGGGTTGACTGCATCGAAAAGAAACCCATCGTCACGCCCGGCAGAGAATCAATGTCTGTGGTAACGCCAAGTTGTTTGTTTATAAAATTACAAAAATTCTTTGTCACATAAACAAGATAGACCAAATCTTTCTGGGTGGTTCCCTTATATGCATACCACGCCCAATAAGGCCCGCCTGTATTCACTTTATCTGCTAAGTTAGGATAAAATTTTGCAAAATTATACCAAGACAGTCCGCCGCCACTTATATGATATATTTTACACCGATCCTCAACACATGAAGACGTAACTGGATAATAAGTTGGCACATACCCGCTTAATTGCTTGGCCGTAATTCCGTTTGCCACCATCATTTGGATGGCAGAACGATGTGAAACAACAACCGCTTGAATATCCGTCAATGCAAGCATCATTGCCTCATTACTACTACCATTTTTCATCTGTCCAGATGGAGATCTGGTCATCGATGTAACGGCAAAACCTAAGGCGACAAATAGAGCGATCCCCAACAAGATAAAGAAGAAAACAGATCCGCGTTCACCAATGCTGTTTTCTCTCATATTCATACTCTTTCTGTTTATCGATACTTATTTCATTAAATATGCAATGGACGCCCAAGAACAGCCAAAGCCGCCTCTTTCACAACTTCTTCAAGTGTCGGGTGCGCGTGGCAAGTGCGTGCAATATCTTCGGATGACCCACCAAATTCCATGGCGACTGTGACTTCGGAAATCAATGTCCCTGCCTCTGCGCCGATAATGTGGCACCCCAGAACGCGGTCGGTTTTTGCATCGGCCAGAATTTTCACAAACCCGTCAAGCGCATTCATCGCGCGCGCACGACCATTGGCCATGAACGGGAATTTACCGACTTTATACTCAACACCAGCCGCCTTTAATTGTTCTTCGGTTTGTCCGACACTGGCAACTTCAGGCCATGTGTACACAACGCCAGGGATCAAATTGTAATCAATATGACCTGATTGCCCTGCCAACATTTCGGCCAATACAACGCCTTCATCTTCCGCTTTGTGGGCGAGCATCGGCCCCGCAATCACATCACCGATGGCATAAATGCCAGCAACATTCGATTGGAAATGGGCATCTGTTTTGACGCGCCCACGTTCATCACGCGCCACACCAACAGCATCGAGACCCAAACCGTCTGTATAGGCTTTACGTCCAACAGCCACCAACACGATGTCAGCTTTAAGTGTCTCAGACGCGCCGCCAGCGGCAGGTTCTAACGTAAGGGTCACTCCTTTTTTATCGGTTTCGGCTTTGGTAACTTTGGTAGATGTTTTGAAAACCATACCTTGCTTGGTCATGATTTTGGTCATTTCTTTGGACAGATCACCATCCATTGTGGCCAGAATTCTGTCCATATATTCAATGACTGTCACTTTCGCCCCAAGACGCATCCATACCGCACCCAGCTCCAACCCAATCACGCCACCACCAATGACCACCAGATGTTCAGGAACTTGGGATAATTCAAGTGCGCCGGTCGATGACACAATTTTTTTCTCGTCAACCGTGATCCCCGCAGGCACAGCAACATCCGATCCGGTTGCAATCACGATATTCTTGGTGGTGTAGATTGTCCCCGCGACATCAACCTGACCCACGGCGGCAATTTTTCCCTCGCCTTTTAACCAATCGATTTTGTTTTTCTTGAACAGGAATTCAATGCCTTTGGTGTTGGCTTCAACAACCGCTTTTTTATGCCCCATCATGCCGTTCAAATCCAGTTTGACACCGGACACTTTAATCCCGATCTTATCCATGTTGTCTTTGACGTCATGATATTTTTCGGAAGCATGGAGCAAGGCTTTGGACGGAATACATCCGATATTCAAACAGGTTCCACCCAGCGTCGGGCGTTTCTCAACCACCGCCACCTTCATCCCCAGTTGCGCCGCACGAATAGCGCAAACATAGCCCCCAGGGCCAGAACCGATAACGATAAGATCATAAGTTGGGGAAGCAGTTGACATATTTTTCTCCTTTGAAATAGTGCCCCCACACTATCCAAAGAAGGCAGTTTTTTCAAGCTGCTTATGCGTGCTTCAATGCAGGAAAATCGATCACTTGAGCAGTCTGCTGAAGGGCTGGAGGAACTGATTTTACAGGCTCTTTATCAAATTTAGCCTTTTCATCACGGATCAACTGAATCATTTCTTCTTTTGTACGGTTAATCTTAATCATTCCATGACGCAAAACAGGCCGCATCAAATCATCGATAAAGTCATAAACTCCTCGTTTTTGCCCATCGGGCATAACCCCAGTTTGGCTGAACAAGTGGAATGTGTAAGTGAGAGGGTCTTTTTCGCCATTATAAGCAGCGATCAATTCGCAGATCAATTCTTCAAATGTTCCAATACCTCCGGCAGATCCGATAGGCAGATGAGATTTTTGAAGATCATATCTACGTTCCTCAATTGTACTATAGCATCTCTTTTCAATATATTTTCCGAGATGTGCATATTGAGGAGGGATTTCATACTCCCCTTCCAGAGTCACAGTATCATCACATTGAATCAGATGAAGCTTACCTTTAGGTTCGATGCCCTGAGCAACCAACTGCGCCAAACCTTTCATATATCCGTCAGCAGCAGCCTTCATCATGCCTTCTTTACCGCCGCCCACTTTCAGATCAGCTCCAAGAAGAGCTAAAGTACAGGCAATTTCTTCATTCTCCGGTACCCAATCAGCATTCTTGTTTGAGGCTGAGCAATACATGACTGCCGTAAAATTTTCAGGCATAGGGATGGTTGTAATATGGGGCAAAATCATCGGCTGGCGTTTTGCCGGTGGGATCAACCCCATAATCGCATCAATCTCTTTTGCAGATTGACGCGGGCCATCTGTCAATTTGACCAAATGTTCAAACTTCTGACCAATCAAACCCATATTTTTGAGCGACTTAAAGATATGAATGACTTTATCGGCGAATGGCCCTTTTTCCATGATGATAGATGGCGCATCTTTTCTGAAAACCTGACGCTGAACCATTGCACTTGAAATTAATAGTAAGAACTCAAGCTGCGTGTGCGGAGATGTATCAGTGGCACAATCTTGGGGAACATAAAGAAAATCATTTTCGTTCAACAAATCACGAATATGCTTCCGATGAAGGCTAGCCGCGCCTTTAAAATGAGAATCCAGACTTGTATCAGCTCTTTGATTAAACCTTTCCCAATAATCTGTTCCCAATCTGGAATTAATGCCATATTTTTCAAGTTCCCTCTTCAGTTCTTGCACGGCATTGGTTTTCCCTTTGTTTCCCAACAGCATTGAAGGCACCGCAATTTTGGGAGACCGCATCACTGCTTTATTTGCAAGCTGCGCTCCCTCAACGGAAGGCTCAGCAGAAACGGCCTCCATCAGCATGCGGAATGTCTCGGCATTCGGACCATCTTTTACCCACTCAGGAACTTGAGCACGACTTTTACCAGGATGCCCTTCTGCCTCAAGAAAATGTTCAGTATCCGTCGTCAAAGGAACGCTATCATATCCGGCTTTCCTGAATAATTTTGTTTGCTGGACATCGCACACAGAAACTGTATGAACGCGCGCAATATGCTCACAAATTTCTCTGCGCCCTGCATTTGGATTTTCACGTTGCATATCATGATAAAGATCATAAAATACATTCAATGGAATAGACATTTGAATAGCAGCATCGAATACTTTTAGATCTTCATCTGCCTTGAACCGTTTATCATTCGCGCAAACATCATCTACTTTTTGATATGTGGCAACAGCAACGATATCGAAATTAGGAGCGCTTTTATAAAGTTCAGCCAGCTCAACCGCAGGGCCAGTTAAAACAGGATTCATCACATGTGCAGATGTCGGGAAGTATTTCTTATCGGTGAAAATATCTATATAAGTATCACCATTATCGTTCATTAGGAACGCACCAAGTCCACCATCATTCGCAACCAAATTCATCTGTCCGGTTGGGTCTTCTAGACCGCGCTCCAGTGCGATCTGCATGATATTGACCATTTTAACCCATGCATTGCCGCCATAGGAATATTGCTGCTCCTCAGGAATTTGGTAAGACCCGACAACAGTATGAGCCACGCGGGTTTCACCCTTGTAATCGGCTTGAGCAACCTGATTATGCCCTGTTTTGACATGGTCGGTTGTTGCAAAAATATTCTTGGGTGTCGCGATTTTATATTCGGAGATTGGCTTTGCGTCTTCGCGCAAAGACGGAAATGTTTCCTTATATGCAGATAATATCTGAGCGGTTTCTTCTTCGGTATTGGTGAAATAAACACCTAGCTGAGCATAATTGAATGTTTCATCTGCGAATAAAGCCCCCCATTGTTCTTTGCCCTGAATAATGATCGGCGGTAATTTATAGGCTTCGGATTGGTGCATCCGCCAAGCAAGATCATCCGTCACTTGCGATAGGGAAACATAATCACCTTTTGTAGTCAGCACATGAGGTTTAGATCCCCGCGCAGAATAAGCCCCCTTCAAATCCACATCATAGCGAGTATGGACGCTATGTCCGTAGACAACAAAGTCTGTTTCATGGGATCCAATTTTTCGGGCTGAATCAACCAATTGCTTGGAAATTGGGTGTATCGCTGAATTGCCCATAAAATAGATTTCTTCTTCGCCCCATCCTTCTTGGATAATAATGGCTCTAGGCTCTAAAGCTGTAGAAAAGCCCGTATAGATACGGGCTGCTAAATTTCCTAGATCTTGAATCAGATCGGAATCATGATGACTAGGGTTAATTTTTTCCCCGCAGACAATGGATTTAGAGACATTGGCATAAAAATCCAGCGTGCGTTCAAATTGACCCATCAATTACCTCTCATATAGCGATATTTTTGTATTACGCTTATCTACTATATGACAGTTTGAGCTGTCAATCATTTTCATATTATTATTGGGAAATATTATTCACAGGTTTGTGGGTGATGCGTCCCCGCCCCAGTCTTCCAACCATAAATCAGGCTTTTCCTCGCGGAATTTTTGAACAAGAGCGATACAATCTGGATCATCCATGATAATCACTTCAACCCCTTTAGAACGTAGGAGTTCAGCGTTTCCTTCGGAATTAACCGTATCACCCACTACAACCCGTGGGATATGAAACTGTAATATTGTGCCAGTACACATCATACAGGGACTAAGGGTCGTGTACATGGTAGTGCCATGGTAATTCTTGCGGGCGCCGGCGGCGCGCATGGCGGACATTTCGCCGTGAATAATCGGGTTGTTTTCCTGAACGCGCATATTGTGGCCTTCGCCAAGGATATTGCCGTCCGCATCGACCAAAACACCACCAATCGGGCAACCGCCTTCGTTATAGCTTTTAAGAGCCAGTTCATAAGCGCGGCGCATATATTTTTTGTGATCTAATGTCATTGTTTGGTCTCTCCCTTTTGATGTGCGTTTCTTTTGGTTACCCCCAAGAGAAGCGAAGTTCAAGGGGGAAATGACGGAAATCAGATGAATTTCCCCAAAACATCTATATAAACATCCTATGACCCCGATTTTTACCGCCATTGGCAATGCCTGTATAGACCTGATTGCACCAGTTGATGATGCATTCCTGATCCGACATGGCCTGACAAAAGGCCTTTGCCGTTTTGTGGATGATGCCGCCTTGCTGGATGCGATTAAATCCGAAATCGGGACGTACCAGTCTATTCCGGGGGGCGCAGGGGCAAACGTTACCCATGTGATGTCGGCCTTGGGACAGCAAGCACATTTTATCAGCAAGATCGGCGCAGACCCCGAAGGCGCCTATTTCAAAAAATATATGGAAGAAAATGGCGTTAAATGCCACTTCCCCGCCCCGAGCGAAAATATGGGATCATCACAAGTCTTCACCTTCATCACGCCGGATGGAGAGCGAACATTCCTGAGCTTTGATGACGTTGCCAAAACATTTACTTCCGCCGATTATGATTTTGACCTGCTCCATCAAACAAATTTCCTTTATCTGGACGGCTATTGCTTGGTTTCAAAATCAACCCCGCAAAGTTTCGTAGAGGCAGCGAATGCCGCCCGTCATCGTGGCGGGCATGTAACATTTAATATCGGAGACATTGAATATTACACAACACAAAAAAATGACGTCACTACCATCCTCAATAGTTGTGACAGCGTCATTTGTAATGCGAACGAGGCAAGGGTGATGTTCGGGGATAATGATGACCTGTCAATCCTTGCCCGCAAAATGTCGGAACAATTTTTATTCGGTGCAATAACGGACGGAGAAAATGGCGCAATCGTCTTTCACAACAAAATCATTGCCCATGTTCCGGCGATTGCCATTCCACCCTCTGCACTGGTCGATACGAATGGTGCTGGCGATCATTTTTCAGCGGGATTTATTTATGGCCTGATGAATGGATATAACCTTGAACAATCCGGACGCCTCGGCACACTCTGCTCCGCCGATTGCATCACCCACGCAGGGGCGCGCCCGTTAGGAGGGTATGGATCGTTAAAGCATCTTATAGGACACTCTCAAAAGTAGCGTTAACGTGACGCCATGGACAGTGAAGCTACTTTCACCGATCCGACTGGCACAGCACCTGCGGCACAATTTTCTAATTTAGCACCAGCCAGCTCCCGAGCAACCAAAGCTTCAGTACCACGATCCGCAAATCCAGCCTCTGCCATTTCTTTAAAATAATTCGATAGAAATGCCCCTTCACTCCCCGCATTTGCTCCCACACTATTGTCTTTTCTATCCAAGACACAAATACCAACCTTTGTTGCCCCTTTTGCTAGCTTTGAAACAACATTATCTAATCTATCTTGGAATGCTTTTGCTTCCTGTTCTTGAGTAATCTCGGACATTTTATAACCCCACTACATTTCATTCGTTTTAATTATTCTAAAGTCTATCATAGAGAACTTAACAATTTGATATTCCTCTCTAAGCCCCCCCCTAAATACACTTTGGACATTGCTAAATTGAATCCACTAAAAGCCAATTCCTACATAACAAGGTCGCAAGCTTTTCGCGCAATCGGCGTCATAACGAGCTCAGTTCCAGCAGCAGCCCCCACAGCAAGAGCTGCGCCTACTGGCCCTGTATAGCCAGTTCCCAAAAAAACAGCCACACCAGCCACAACCCCACTAGCAGCTCCTGCTGCCTCACCAAAGGACTCACATAAAACTCCTTTTTTAGGCCCTTCACCAATAGCCAATTTTCCTAAAGTCCCAGCCCCCGGAGCAACAGCGTTGACAGATGCCATACCGACTTCTGCGGCATTAGCTCCTTGAGCCATCGCAAGCCCACCAGCAACGGCTGCGCCGACAGCTTTTCCGTAGATGCCAAATTTACGCGCGTGATGAGTTACCTCTTCCATCAACTGTCCAGATGTCATTTTAAATCCACGTTGCAGTTGCTCACTGGCGAAATTATTAGCCATCTTTTGTGCATCGCCTGCCTCAATATGCAAAGCACCAGAAATTTTGTCGGGGGCAACACTTCTTGGAATGTCGCCTTTTAATTCAACACCACTCGCTTTTAATTCTCTAACAACAACTTCTGGATGCATTGGTCTCCCATTGACGCTGATAGCAAGTGCAGGGCGATAAGACGCACTATATCCATGCGACTTTAAATCCATTCCAACCTCATTGACCAAACCACTGAAACCAACACCACTTTTTGCCAGCATTGTTTTTAGCTTATTCATTTCTGCGGGCGGCCAATCCTTATTGTTTTGTACAACCTCTGTTAAATATTTATCGTAAAGGGCGCCTGATGCAGGATCCTTGCGCATCCCCATAATTCCATCACGTATGGAATGATACGTATCTGATGTAAGAAGTTTATTCTGGTGAGCCACGTCCGCAACCAAAGTTTGACCGTTACGTGTATAAGGCTCTAATGTAACTGTTTTTGATGCCTGCGTTGTCGTCATATGCAATCCCTCTTATTTATATATACAAGATAAATAAAAAGTTTTTATTTGTTATGAATAATAGATAAAATTTGAAACATTTCCCAACACACTGAAAAACATAGATAATTTTCGGAATAATGCTATAATTAGGATATGAACAACCCACCAATCCCATCCATAACGGCCATGAACCAAGCGGTTGATATTGTTTTATCCAGCCGCCACCCTGAAAATAAAGTTGCCGCAACTGTTTTTAAAGACGGGAACAGTTTATCCAAAACGAATGACTGGCCACCTGCTATCCTCGAAAAATTGGGACAGGATGCGCGCGTGGGGGATAGTAGCGGCACCGTGCATGCTGAAGTCAATTGCCTGACCCATCTGACTTTCCCGAGCGAGGGCGGAAGTTTAGCCATCACCGACCCCTGTTGCCCCAACTGCGCCAAATGTATTGCCGAGGCCGGAATCACATCGGTCTATATCGACCATAAAGGGTTCGAGAAAGATTTTGCGGTCAGGCGCGGTGATGAGTTTCAGGATATGTCACTGCGTATCCTTGCCCATGCGGGGGTGAGCCTGTACGAAGTCATTCGCAAAGAAAATAAAATCAGACTTCTGTATGAACCGCCCAACGGTTATATCCCGCCCGAAGATAACCCGATTGAAATCCGCCCCTGTCGCGGAACACTCTCGGATGACACTCTTTTGCAAACGGCGAAATTGGTGAAGGTAAAACACGAACGCTGGGGCTGTGCATTGGCAACGGATAGTCACGGAAAATTATGGACATTGGTTGCATCGGCGCACCCTGCTATCGGGCATACTCAGGACGACTTTTATAAAACAGATGGTAAGTATGATTTTATTCTGGAACCGATGAACCGTATTTTGATGGGGGCCGCCCGTAAGGGATTAAAAATATCACAAAACCATATTTGGTGTTCCGTCCTGCCATCCCCGCGCGAAATGGTCAATTTGGTCGGCTACGGGGTTCGGAAAATCTATATCGGTGATTTAAATGCCGCCAAGAAACCAGCGTCCCTTTCATCGAAAGAAACATTGGAAGCTAATCAGATTATAACATTTGAAGAGATGAGTCTCTCGACACCCGCCTAACGATGATTGGCGACCATGTCCTGAATATCTTCGTCAGAAAATTCGAAGCCACGCGCTAATTCTTCGATAATAATTTCGCGGATCAAACGCCCTAAATCTTCGCCTGTTTCACACCATACATCCAAGATAGGGCGGCGATAGACAACAATTTTATCTTCGCCATTGGCAATTTTCTTTTGAACACCGGGGGAAATTTCCTTAGCTGAATGATAGAGCGCCAATAATTCATAAGGTGTTTCGATTTCCAAATCCTGCATGGTTGCATCATCCGGAAATTCTTCAATCTCTAAAACTAACTCTTCGCATTTTCCTGATAATTCATCTGGAAGATTTTCAAGAGCCTGACGCGCAAAGACAGCAATATCATCGGCATTCGGGGGCGATGAAAAATTCATTATGATTTCTTGTCTGGATACGGCCTTGGCTGTCATCATGGACTCCCCCCTTGCTTAAAAATTGCGTGATTGATTCGGAGAATAGCGCAAAAAAGGGGGGATTGCCAATCCCCCCTTCTAAATGACTGAAAGTTATTAATATTAATCAACGATATTATCGGCGGCTGTCTTGGTCTGATCCACCGAAGCTTTCACATCCATAATTGCATTCACGATATAACTCAGGTTGGAACTGACCTCGTTCATCGCCTGGGATGCGCTTTGCATGTTGGATGACATATCACGCGCCACAGCACTCTGTTCTTCAACAGCCCCCGCAACACCGGCAACATAACCACGGGCATTATCAATTCTTCCCATGATGACCTGCAACCCGTTGGCAACAACAGAGACGACCTCTTGGATATTGTTGATCTCGCCGCCAATTTTATGGGTAGCCTCGGCAACCTGTGTCGCAAGTCCTTTAACTTCGGATGCCACAACCGCAAAACCTTTACCAGCTTCCCCTGCCCGCGCCGCTTCAATCGTCGCGTTGAGGGAGAGCAGATTAACTTGTTCGGCGATTTTTTGAATGAGGCTGACAATACCGGACATCGCTTGCGCGGCCTCCAGCAATTTTTTAGTTTCAACATCCGTTTCAACCACTTTTTGATAGGCTTCATCTGCCGCCGTAGATGTTTTGCTCATGGTTTGTGAAATCTCCACAACCGACGCATGCAACTCTTCTGCCCCTGCAGCCACAGTCTGGACGTTTGATGTCGTCTGTGTTGCTCCACTAGATGCAGATGTTGTTTGTTGATTCACGGTATTAACGGCATCATTGATTTTATTCAGATAGCCGCCCATATCGCGTTTGATCGCTCTCAATTGATCAATGTTCTTGCTAATGTCGGTTGCAAATTTAACAACTTTATACGGCTTGCCGTTCGGGTCGAGGATAGGGTTATAAGAGGCCTCGATCCAGACTTCTTTCCCACCTTTACCAATCCGCTTATATTGCGCGGCCTGATATATCCCTGCGCGAAGTTCATCCCAGAATGTTCTGTATGCCGGACTATCCCTGTAAGCCGAATCGACAAACATACTGTGATGTTTGCCTTGGATTTCATCCAGCCTATATCCTAAAGTAGAAAGAAAATTCTCATTAGCGGTGATAATTGTTCCGTCCAGATTAAATTCAATCACGGCCTGTGACTTATTGACCGCTGCCAATTTCCCTTCGGAATCGGCATTCTTCATTTTTTGGGCAGTGATATCGGTTGCAAATTTAACAACCTTATACGGCTTACCATTTTTGTCTAAAATAGGGTTATAAGACGCCTCAATCCAGACTTCTTTCCCGCTCTTAGTAATCCGCTTATATTGCGCAGCCTGAAATTTACCGGCACGCAGCGTCTCCCAGAACATTCTGTATTCCTGGCTGTCCTTGTAGGATGGCTCAACAAACAAGCTGTGGTGTTTTCCCTGCACCTCATCTAATCGATACCCTAAAGCATTCAGAAAGTTCTCGTTGGCGGTGACAATTGTTCCGTCCAACTTAAATTCGATTATTGCCTGCGACTTGTCCAGTGCAGCTAGTTTAGCTTCAATATCTTGAACATGGCTGGAATTAAAAAACATCAAATAACTTCTCCTGTAAAGGTTGCATCATGTAAAGGCTGTATAAATAATGGAAAACCGTCCATCACCAAAATTACCATCCAATACTAAAAGGCTTTCTTAATTCAGGAGGTATGTAGTACTTAATAACCCATACTATATAACTCTTTTTTTGAACCCAAACAATCTGCTCAGAGTTGTAAACTCTCTGCTTGCGGCATATCAATCATCGCTTGATCAATATCGTCTGAAAATGGCATCGCCGTCTGTGTGCCAGTTTTCAAACATGTCAAACTTCCTGCAACACTTGCACGCCGCATCGCTTCGGTCAATTCTATGCCATCGTGAATGGCTGCTGCGAACGTACCGCAATATGCATCCCCTGCACCTGTAATATCAACCACCTGCGATTGATCAAGTGGCATGATGGGCACACCCCATGCCTGACCATCCTTGGTAACCGCGACAGAGCCGCCTTTTCCAATGGTGATGATACAGGTCAGCTGGCCTTCAATTGCCAAGGCTTGCGCCAATTTAACAGCATTGTTTTCTGTTTTTAAATTCAGCTTATTTGCAATCTGTCTTGCTTCGATACTATTCACGATCAGATAATCCAAAAGACCAAATGCTTTTTTAGGAAGAGTTATCGCGGGAGCGAGATTGAGAATTGTTCTCACTCCTCTATTATGTGCTCGCTCCAATAAAGTGATTGTCTGATCAACAGGCAATTCCATTTGCATCAATAAGACATTCCCCTTGAGCAGAATTTCATCCGGAACCTGATCATGGATGGCTTCCTTATTAGCACCCGACATCACGATAACCGTGTTCTCCCCGGTTTTATCGCGGGTCACAACAGCCATGCCAGTGTCTTCATTGTCGGTATAAGCAACGCCGGATACCATGACGCCATTCGACTTCAATTCTTCGCGAAGCATCTTGCCGTAGTCATCATTTCCGACACGACCGATCAAGGCTACCTTCGCCGTGGTTGACCGCGCAGCAGCCAAAGCCTGATTTCCGCCCTTCCCGCCAGGGGAATGAACGTAGCCGTTTGAGAGTACAGTTTCACCAGGTTCAGGAAAATTTTCCACCTGAACGCCAATATCCATGTTGAGAGAGCCAAATACGATAATCATTCTATGATTCTAACATATTTTGAAAAAAGTCCCATCCCTTTAATATATATGATGCAATGCAATATCTTTACATCCCATTGGCCTTTTGAATCTATAATTCGAATGATAATCACTCTCAACTTCTCTGTTTGGCTTTTGGGAAGCAAAGTTTTATAAATGGGTTTGAAGAGGTCACACATGGATTACCGCGCATTTTTTGATAGAAGTATTCAAAACCTGAAAACCGAAGGTCGTTACCGCAATTTTGCGAATCTGGAACGACTGGCCGGACAATTCCCAAAGGCTCTCTTTCACGACACATCAGGCATCAGCCGCGAAGTCACCATCTGGTGCAGTAATGATTATTTAGGGATGGGACAAAATCCAAAAGTTTTAAATGCCATGCATGACGCCATCAATAAATGTGGCGCGGGTGCGGGTGGTACGCGCAATATTTCTGGCACGACAAAATATATTGTTGACCTTGAATCCTCCCTTGCCGATCTTCATCATAAAGAGGCCGCACTGGTTTTTCCATCAGGCTATACCGCAAACGAAGGCGCTCTCTCCACCATCACAAAATTATTGCCTGATTGCCATGTATTTTCAGATGATCTCAATCATGCGTCGATGATCCACGGGATTCGTGACGGCAAATCCACAAAACATATTTACAAACATAACGACCTCAACCATCTGGAAGATTTGCTAAAAGCTGCGCCAACACACGCACCGAAATTAATTGCGTTTGAATCCGTCTATTCGATGGAAGGCGACATTGCCCCGATCAAAGACATTTGTGATCTGGCTGACAAATATAATGCCATGACCTATCTGGACGAGGTTCATGCGGTTGGCGTGTATGGTCCGCGCGGCGGCGGCGTTGCCGAAGAACGCGGCCTGATGGACCGGATTGATATGATTGAAGGCACGTTTGGCAAAGCTTACGGTTTGATGGGCGGTTTTATCACGGGCAATGCATCGATCATTGATGCGGTACGGTCTTATTCAGGGAATTTTATTTTCACCACTGCCCTGCCCCCTGTCCTTTGTGCAGGTGCGCTCGCGAGCGTTGAATATTTGAAAACATCTTCCGTTGAACGCGACATTGTCAAAGCCAATTCAAAATTGTTGAAATATAAATTGAACACAATCGGCCTGTCTTATTTGCCGGGGGACAGCCATATCGTCCCATTGATGATTGGTGATTCCACATGCTGTAAAGCCATTACCGACTGGTTATTGCACGAATATAATATCTATGTGCAACCGATTAATTATCCGACCGTTCCAAAGGGGACTGAACGCATGCGCCTCACCGCAACCGCCGTTCATACCGAGGTGCATATCAATGAACTTGTCTCATCCCTCTGGAAACTCTGGACAGAAAATCACGAGCTGATGAACGCGCGCGTGGCTTAGCTCTTGAAATAATTCACAAGACTTTCCGCCCGCCCCAAGGTGCGGTCAAGTTCGGCCATGGTTTTACCCAGATCAGGGGACGCGTCGTTCACCCAAGTGAGCAACACCCATAAATAAGCAAGTGATAACCCGCTCAGATATATTCCGCCGAACAACCCTTCGGTGTCCATCCCTGCACATTTCGCCATGCGGGTCATGCTGGATTTCAAAAGAGCGATGTCGGCACAGCTCGACTCTTTCGTCCATCCGAAAGATTTGAAAAATGAAATATGCGCGGCGCGGTTCTGATTGGCGATTTCAATCCGTTCCATCAACACATCAAACAACCTGTCACGCATCGGGGCGTCTTCATCAACGACGGAGAAAACCTCCTCAACCTCGGTATCCAACACGTCAATAATCGCCGCGACAATATCCGACTTTGTCTGAAAACGCGCTGTGACTTCATCCACCTTTAAATCTGCCGCATCGGCGATTTGCTTGACTGCTACAAATTCCCACGGATGGGATGCAGCAACGTCCAGAGCCGCAGATAATATCTTGTTGCGGATTTTGGTTGAATTTCCTGATGATTGTGTTTTCTTATGCGCCATAATATAAAAGAGATACTCCTCTTACGCCAAGTTTTCAACGAAGGAATTGCTTCATGACTGCCCTCTACGGATTAACCGCCATCGGAAACGCGATTGTTGACGTTTTGGCACCTGCCAGCACCGATTTTATCGCATCCCAAGCCAAAAATGGCATGCAACCCAATACTATGAATTTGATCAATGCCGAACGCGCCGCCGAACTTTATGGATTAATGGGACAGGCCACCGAAATGTCCGGTGGCTCCGCCGGAAATACCATGGCCTGCTTTGCGTCTTTCGGGGGTAAGGGTGCCTATATCGGTAAAGTTGCCGATGACCAACTGGGGAAAATCTTTGCCCATGATACGCGCGCGATTGGTGTGCATTTTGAATCCGCTCCGCTCGTTGGCGGCAAACCGACCGCACAATGTTTAATCCTTGTAACACCGGATGCCCACCGCACCATGAATACATATTTGGGCGCCTGCACCCAACTGACCGAAGATGATGTTGATGAAAATCTGATCGCCAATTCCAAAGTGACGTATCTTGAAGGTTACTTATTCGATGAACCAAAAGCCAAAGCGGCCTTTTTCAAAGCCGCCGAATTGGTCAAAAAACATAACCGCAAACTCTCCCTCACTTTGTCCGACCCGTTCTGTGTTGTGCGCTATCGCGACGAATTTATGGCACTTGTCGAGAACCATGTGGATATTCTCTTTGCAAACGAATCCGAACTCAAAGAACTCACCCAACTTTCCGACATCCATCAAGCAATTGAATCCATCCGCGGCAAATGCGAGATTATCGCAGTCACCCTTGGGGAAAAAGGGTCAATCATTGTCACCAAAGACGACACTATCTATATTGAGGTCGTCCCACCAAAACAACTGGTTGACACAACAGGCGCCGGAGATGCCTACGCAGCGGGCTTCCTGTTCGGCCTTACCGAAGGAAAACCACTTCCCGAATGCGGACGCTTAGGTTCTATTGCTGCGAGTGAAGTCATCAGCCACATGGGGCCACGACCACTGGTCAATTTAAAAGATTTAATTTAAATGATTATTGTTGGGTATCCTTGATACCCAACTGGCGTTTATAAAATTCAATATCTTTTACAATGGAATGATCCGCCATCCAAGGGAAGCCGAGATATCCCTCTTTGACATGGATCTGAAGGCCATCGACATTCGGTTGAATGTCATCACACTCGTTATATCTGACCGAGATGTGATCTACGCCAAGAATTTCTTTATCGAACGTGACAAGACACGATCCTGAACTCGCTGGTTTTTGACCGCCGGAAAGTTTTCTGGATTCAATTGCTTTCACATAGAAAATTTTTTCCGGACTTTCATCCCACGCCACATTGATTTTCGCGACTGTTGCAAGACCCGCGATAAACCACAATACCAGCATAAAAGCAGAAACGGCATAAAGCGTTTTATTATTCTTCCCTCTTTCTTGGTGATAAGAAAGAACCCATAATATGATATACGCCAGAACAATATATTGCGATGATTGGATTAGAAAATCCAATTGATTGATCGGGAAGACAATTTTTGTTCTGAGGCTCCAGATCAAAGAACCGATCGGAATAATCAAAAGAAAAATAGCAAGCCAATTTCCTTGTGGCTGTGGCTTTCTATTTTCTGATTGTTCGTCTTTGTTCATCAGTTATCCTTTTATCGCACCCCTAAACAGCGATCGGAACTCCCGCCACTAATTTAGATGTCTTGATCGACAACGCAGATTTCACGGATGCTACGTTCGGGCTTTCGAGGAGTTGGGTGGTCAGGAAGTTTTGGTAATCATCCCAATCGCGGGCAACGATTTTCAACAAGAAATCATTGTCCCCTGTCATCATATAGGCTTCGCGGACGCGATCCCATTTTTCGATTTGTTGTTCGAATTTTTTCAATTCACCTTCGCCGACGGCTTTCAATTTCACACCTGTGAACACAACCATCGGATAGCCGAGTGCAGATGCGTTGACGCGGGCATGGTATGAGAGAATCAAACCAGCTTCCTCAAGGTTACGCACACGGCGCAGACATGGCGGCGCAGAAATTCCGGCATTTTGAGCCAGTTCAACGTTGGTAATACGTCCATCACGTTGTAAATCAGCGATAATTTTGCGGTCTATTTTGTCGAGCTTGACTTGTTTGGTTTGGATAATTGCGGGATTTTGGTTACTTTCGGTCATTTTTTACTGTATTCCTTGTTTATTGTGCACTTTATGTACATTATTTTTCCAAAATTGAAACATTTTTTCGACTGAATAGAACAAAAATATATTTTTAAGAGTTTTTGATAATGCCAAACCCCGCCAATCCCCCTACCGTCTGGATCATCACCGAAGGTCTGACAGGCACAGAAAACCAGTGTTTAGGGATAGCAGAGGCCATGGGCGTTACCCCTATCGTCAAACGCATTACCTTGCGCCAACCATGGAAATCCCTCTCCCCCTATCTGGGATTCGAATCTAAATGGACATTTCAAGAACCTCTGGTTGCGCCATGGCCAGACATCTTAATTGCGTCAGGGCGAAAAAGCATCGCGGCCTCCCGCTACATCAAAAAACAAAGCGGCGGGAAAACATATACCGTTCAGGTACAAGACCCGCGCGTGAACCCCAAACAATTTGATATGGTGGTCGCCCCACAACATGACCCCACGCGCGGCGATAATGTAGCGGTTACAGTCGCCACCCCCAACCGCATTACCGCTGAACAACTCGGAGAAGCACACAAAGCATTTCACTCAATTTTTTCGAATTTGTCATACCCATGTATTGCCGTCCTGATCGGCGGGTCAACCAAACGCCATGACTTCACACTTGATGAAGCCACATCACTTGCCCAGACATTATCTCCGTTTAAAAATCTGATGATCACCACCTCACGCCGCACGGGTGAAGAAAATACGGCTATTCTAAAATCCGTATTGGCAAAGAACGGAAATTATTTCTGGGACGGTGTCTCCCCCAACCCCTATATGGGTATGTTGGCCTATGCGGATTTTATTCTGGTGACGGCGGATTCAACCTCGATGATATCCGAGGCCGCGACAACAGGGCGGCGTGTCTATGTCCTGCCGATGAAAGGCCTGACCAAACGCCAAAACCAACTGATCGAAAACCTGAAAAATTATGGTGCAGTGCGTGAATTTACGGGGGTATTCGAGGACTGGACATACCCGCCCCTCAATGATTCCGCCAAAATTGCGGCCTTGATCCGTCAAAATTGCGGATTATTCTCATAGATTGAGACTTCCCCCCTTTACCTTTTCAACCACCTCCATTACATCATAGGTATCATGACAAAAGAACATATCGTAACAAACGTCCTTATTATCGGTTCCGGCCCTGCCGGATATACTGCGGCGATCTATGCCGCGCGTGCCAACCTGTCCCCTGTCCTTGTGACCGGAATGGAAATGGGTGGGCAGTTGACCATCACCACCGATGTTGAAAATTACCCCGGGTTCGCTGACCCGATCCAAGGCCCATGGCTCATGGAACAAATGAAGGCTCAGGCCGAACATGTCGGCACGAAACTCATCACCGACCTGATCGTCGATGTTGATTTCAGCAAACGCCCTTTCACCGCCATCGGCGACAGCGGCACCACCTATACAGCCGAAACAGTTATCATCTGCACAGGCGCCAAAGCGCGTTGGTTGGGAATTGAATCCGAACCGAAATATCGCGGCTATGGCGTATCCGCCTGCGCCACCTGTGACGGATTTTTCTATCGCGGTAAAGAAGTTGCCGTTGTGGGCGGCGGAAACTCTGCGGTTGAAGAAGCCCTCTTCCTCACCCAATTCGCAAGCAAAGTGACATTGATCCACCGCCGCGATTCCCTTCGCGCCGAAAAAATCGCCCAAGACAGATTATTCGCCAACCCTAAAATCTCGGTCATCTGGGATAGTGCGGTTGAAGAAATTCTGGGCAACCCACCAGGTACAAAAGATGCACCAATCGGTGTCACAGGTGTCAAACTCAAAAACCTGAAGACCAATACAACATCAGAACTCAAACTGGACGGCGTGTTCGTGGCCATTGGTCACGACCCTGCGACAGAATTGTTCAAAGGTAAAATTGCAATGGATGACAGCGGCTATATTTTAACCGCTCCAGATTCCACCGCGACAAATATTTCAGGCGTCTTTGCCGCAGGCGACGTGAAAGACAAAGTCTTCCGCCAAGCCGTCACAGCTGCAGGTATGGGATGTATGGCAGCCTTAGAAGCAGACCGCTTTATCGCCGCGAAAGGTCATCACGCACAAGAGGCAGCAGAATAAAATGGCAATGGATTGGGACAAACTGCGTATCTTTCATATGGTTGCGAAAGCAGGCAGTTTTACCCATGCGGGCGAAACGCTCAACCTCTCTCAATCCGCAGTGTCCCGCCACATTTCTTCCTTTGAGGAAGATCTGGGGATCACGTTATTCCACCGTCATGCGCGCGGATTAATCCTGACCGAGCAAGGCGAATTGCTCTTCCAAACCTCATCCGACATCTTTACCAAAATGATGGCGATCGAAGGCCAATTGAGTGATGCCCGCGATACCACCGATGGCGACTTGAGCGTCACCCTTCCCGAATTTTTGGGAACATCATGGTTAGGCCCCCATATCGGCAACTTCCACAAAAAACATTCCGAGATCGAGTTGACCCTCCTCCTCGATGACCGTATTTTTAATCTGGGATTGCGTGAGGCAGATGCCGCCGTCCGCTTATACAAACCGGAACAGTCAGAGTTGGTGCAAAAACACCTGACCAGTATTTCTTTTGTGACCTGCGCCAGCAAAGAGTATCTCTCCACCCACGGCACGCCGAAAAAATTGGAAGATTTGAAACAGCACACTCTGATCGGCTATCCGGATCAGGCACTCGTTCCTTATAAAAACCCGAATAGCCTGTTTGAACAAGCGGGCATTTCAGTGTCCAAAAACCGCAATATGATTTTGATGAACTCTATCTCCACCATCCGCCAAGCCATTCGCTCCGGCGCGGGGATCGGCGTTCTACCGCATTTCATGGCCGACAGCCTGCCGGATATTGTGACCATCCTCCCCGACACAAAAATCACTCCGGTCGATATGTATTTCGTCTACCCCGAAGACCGCCGCCATTCCAAAAGAATAGCCATCTTCCGTGATTTCTTGGTCGATCTGGTCGGAAAGACCAAATTTTAATATACCCCTTGACATCATAGGCATAATTTCCTATAATCAATTTTAGCTGAACGCCCCTGCCTTCCCCGCATCACGCATGCGGGCAAAGGCGTATACCTCCTGCGAATCGCACCTTAAAAACAATCCATCTCCCTCTCGCAACACAAAAAAACGCGAAACGAACTTATAGATCAGACCTCTATTTTTGCAAAAACGAACTATTGAATACGACCTATCTCACTGGAATATAACGATAATATCAGATGAGGCGCGACATGCATTTTGCGCATACCTAACATATTGAAATAATTCTGGTTATTTTGGGTCACCCCTTATATAACCCCTCTCGGAACCTACGGGTTCTTTTCCGTCCCTCGGGACGTGAAACCTCCCTGTTCAACTCGCCGGGCATCAGTGCCCGGTTTTTTTTGCCTTTTTTTGACAATGTTCTGCAAGGGGTTTTTCAGGTAAGCTGGATCAAGAATCACATTCAACTTTCTTCAATAATGACCCCATGACCAATTTTTCAAAAAAACCAATCATCGCCCTTTATAATTATGGCGGCGGAATGCGCGGGCTAATCCCTGCTCACTTCATGCAACAAATTGAAGAGACCACCGGACTGAATATGTCCGATCTGATTGATGTCTTTATGGGGCCATCGACCGGATCAATTTTGAATGCGGCCTTAAACGTGCCCAGCCCGCATGAACCGACCAAACCGAAATTCAAAGCACGTCATATGGTTCGTTTTTACGAACGCGAAGGCGGACATATTTTCCCGCACGATTCCTTCCGTTCGTTCCGCAGTATGATCCACGACTTTAATAATCGCACCTTGGGATTCGATAAGCTTGGAAACTTGGTTAAACACGGCCATTACCAACAAGCCAGTTTAGGCCGGTCACTGCGCGGCCTTTACGGCAAGCATAAAATTTCCGACTCGCTCAAAAGCCTGATCATCCCCGTCTATAATATCGAAGGCACAGCCAGTTATAAGAATGTGTCCGAAGGCCGCACACACCGCGGCAACCCGTTCCTCAACGAGGGCGGACATGCGATGTGGCTCAAAAATTTAAAGTTCGATGGCGTCATCAATCGCCCGCACTGCCCCGAGGTAGACATCTATGACGCCGTGATGGGCAGCACCGCCGCACCGACCTATTTCGAATGCCA
>Ga0155195_147_pt1 | contig 53446 bp, 58 predicted proteins | sample RifCSPhighO2_02_FD_106163 | JGI IMG/M metagenome (GOLD analysis project Ga0155195, IMG submission 106163) | Alphaproteobacteria bacterium RIFCSPHIGHO2_02_FULL_46_13
CATGGCCAGCAACGGTAGGAATTGCGCCAAGATTGTCTGCGGTTCTGCCTGAGTTTGTGTAAGGGGTAAATAAATGGCGGGTGAGGTGAGATTCGAACTCACGGTAGGCTTGCACCTACGACAGTTTTCAAGACTGTAGCAATCAACCGCTCTGCCACTCACCCGTTTAGGAATGGTCGGTCGAATTACAGAGGGTTCTACAGAATTTCTTGGCGTTCGTCTATAGTTTTTTATTATGGCTTGTCAGGGGCGAAAAACCTGCTTAATTTGGCGGATGACCATCGCCGTAGACGTTAAGAATTTAAGAAAAACATTCAAAATCCGTAAAAAAGCGGGTTTTTGGAAAACTTTATTGTCCCCTGAATATACGGATGTCGAGGCCGTTAAGGGGTTATCATTTACCCTTCAGCGGGGGGAACGTGTGGCCTTTGTGGGGCCGAATGGGGCGGGAAAGTCCACCACCATCAAGATGTTATCGGGTATTTTGCACCCAAGCGCGGGGGAGGTATCCATCAACGGGTTTACGCCGTGGATTGACCGTACCAAAATGGCCTATCAAATCGGGACGGTTTTCGGGCAGCGTTCACAACTTTGGTATCATTTGCCCGCCAAAGACACGTTCGAGCTTTTATCTTATGCCTATGAAATGGAGCGGGATGATTTTAAGAAACGTATGGTGACTTTGGTCGATGCGTTTGATGCGGGGGCACTGATTGAAAAACCTGTGCGCCAATTATCGCTCGGGGAGCGGATGCGCTGTGAAATTATTGCGAGCCTTCTTCATAAACCGTCTATTTTATTTCTGGATGAGCCGACGGTCGGGCTGGATGTTGTGTCAAAAGGCGTTATTCGTGATTTGGTAAAGCAAGCGTCCGAGCAAGACGGCACAACGGTTCTGCTGACATCCCATGATACGGGCGATATGGAGCGGGTCTGCGACCGTGTGATTGTGATCGACCATGGGCAATTGGTAACTGACCAGCGCGTCAAGGATTTGCGGACAGGGTATATCCACGAAAAAGTGATTACGTTGGCCATGACCGAAGTTGAAATTGATATGGCTTTGGATGGTGTGCGTCTGGTTGAAAAAATGCCGCATCATTTGAAAATATCGGTTGATACATCCATCGTGTCGGTAGAGCATATTCTACAACTCGCGATGAACAAAACAAGTTTAGAAGACATCACCGTCGAAGACCCGCCGACCGAAGATATTATCAAGGCGATTTACAGCGGGGTTCAATCATCCAGATGATGAAATATTTCCACTTCGCCCGCATGGCTTTTGCCGACTATAGCAATAACAGACTGCGTATGACGACGCGGTTTGTCGTGTATATGATGTTGGCATGGGTGATGATTGGAATGTGGCGGGTGATCTATGCCACGGGTCATGGGCCTGTCGGCATATCGCTCCATGATATGGGGTGGTATAACGGCATTGTTCAGATGATGTTTTTTCTGTCGCCCCGTTTATTTGTGGTGATTGATGAAGATGTCAGGTCAGGCAATATTGCATATTTCCTCAATCGTCCAATTCCTTATTTATGGATGAGGTTGTCTGAGGGGATAGGGTCTCTTTGCGTTCATCTGATTGTTTTCTTTACACTGGGGATAGCTTTCTTATACCTCTATTTAGGAGGGTGGCCGAGTATTGGTGTGGTACCTGTGTTCGCCGCACTGATATTGCTCATTGGCGGTTCTGTTATTCATTTGTTGTTTCAGATTTGTTGTGGTCTTGGCACTTTTTGGACGGATGATGCAGCCTTTATTTATAATGGATATATGAAGATTATGTTGCTCTTGGGAGGGGTATATCTACCGATTAGTTTGTATCCGAGTTTTATGCCGACCAAATTGATTGAATTATTGCCGTTCTCATCAATGGTTGGGGCTCCGTCTGCTCTATTGATCGGTGTCGGAAATTTTTGGGAGATATTGGGGCTTCAAATAGTCTGGGGTGCTACGATTATGATGCTTCTTCATCGCTTTTACGTCGTGTGTTTGCGGAAGGTCGAAGTTCATGGGGGGTAATTTACGTTATCTATGGGCATTGTTATCCATTACTTTTAAATCCGTTTCATCCCAACGTGGAGCGATATTGTTACGCGGAATATTTGCGTTTATGAACCATCTGATTTATTTTCCCGTATGGTATGTGATGTTCAGTTTTACACCGTCCATTGGCGGATGGACGTTACAGCACGCGTTTTTGGGGTATGGTATTTCAATTGCTTGTTGGGGGATTGTGGTGCTGACCATGTTTGGTCTTCGTACCTTACCGCAACAGATAGATAATGGGGAACTGGATAGTTATTTGACATTACCCAAGCCTGTTTTATTATCTGCGGCATTATCGTCATCGCGTAATTCGGGTCTTGGTGAATTGCTAGTGGGGATTGGTTTTATAACATTTGCAGGATTTAAATATCACATTGATATGACCTTTATTCCGCTGATATTGGTGATGGGAAGTATTGTATTTGCCAGTGGGATTTTGTTTTTTGCGTCTTTCGGGTTTTGGTTAAGGCAATTTTATGCCTCTGCCGAAGAAATTTATTTTAATTTCAATCTGATGTCATCGCGCCCCGCACCTATTTTTACAGGTATATTTAAAATCATTACGCTGACCATTGTACCGATTGGTTTTATGACCCATATCCCGATTGAATTTATCATGACACACCAATTTAAATTTCTGGCATTTGCGATGGTGGGGACCGTGGCCTATGCTATCTTTGCCATCGCATTTTTTTATCACGGCTTAAAATATTACGAATCCGGTAATCGGTTCGGGGTGAGGGGGTAAATCATGTTTTTTATGCTGTCCAAATTATTCTGGGTGTTGTTTGCGCCAATGACATTTATATCATTTTTGATTGCCGGTGGATTTTTGGCGCGCCGTTATAAGGTGGGGCGCATTGCGATGGGGATGGGGATCTCTTTGCTTTTGCTGTGTGGTTTTTTTCCGATTGGAAATAATCTGCTGGTTTATCAGGAAAACCAATTTCCGCTTTTAAAAAATCTTCCACCGAAGGTGGATGGAATAATCGTGCTCGGCGGGTCAATTGAACTGGAGAGGTCGGTTGCTCGCGGGCAAGTACAGATGAATGAGCATGCCCCAAGAGTTACCGAAATGATGGCACTCGCCAAATTATATCCGAAGGCCAAAATTGTGTTTAGTGGTGGCAACGGGCGGTTTAAAGAAACCTCATCCAGTGAAGCAAAAGAAACGGATAAGATTCTGAAAAGTGTAGGGTTTGACACGTCGCGGATGGTGTATGAGGGAGAATCGCGTAACACTTATGAGAATTTTATGTTTTCAAAGAAACTTGTTGATCCTAAACCAAATGAAATATGGCTTCTTGATACCTCTGCTTTTCATATGAAAAGGGCTGTGGGAATTTTTAGGTCGAATGGATGGGATGTTATTCCTTATCCTGCGGGGTATTTAACCGACGGAAACTATGAATTTGTCCCTAATTTTGATGTTCTTGGGAATATGTATAAATTGCAGATTGCCGTGAAGGAAATGATAGGTATGATGGCCTATACCCTAACTGGAAAGATTAAATTGAATGAAGTCACTGATCCATTGCCTGTTTCTTCTGGGCCTGCTGGTCATTAATATTCCTGCTAAGGCCAGTGATTTTCCGTCATGGGTCAAGCAATTCAGAAGCGAAGCCCTGCAACGCGGCGTGAGTGCAGAAACTTTCGACAGAGAGTTTAAAAATGTTGAGCCGAATGTGCGTGTGATTGAGCTTGACCAGAAGCAGCCCGAACGCGCCAAAGCGGGGTTTGCCGATTATCTGACGAAGGTGATCACCCAGTTGCGCATTGATAATGGACGTGCAGCTTATACAACCAATCAAACATTATTGCGCGAGGTTTCAAGTCAATATGGCGTTCCCGCTGAAATGATTGTGTCTCTTTGGGGATTAGAGACAAGTTACGGCAAGAATACAGGCGGGTTTGACCTGATTCAAGCCTTGGCAACCCTTGCATGGGAAGGGCGCCGTTCTGAATTTTTTAAAACAGAGCTGGTGAATGCGCTTCTTATTTTGCAAAACGGACACATTACCCGCGAAAATTTCAAAGGGTCATGGGCAGGCGCCATGGGGCAGAACCAATTTATGCCGTCTAGCTGGAACAGATATGCTGTTGATGCGAATGGCGACGGGCATAAAGATATTTGGACAACCAAAGGGGATATTTTTGCCTCGACTGCTAATTACCTCAATAAAAACGGTTGGAATCCTCAATTCAAATGGGGCTGGCAAATTCATGGGAAAGATGGCCTTTATAAATTACAGCCAGAACATACCATGACCTATCAAGAATGGTTGAGTTATGGCGTGAAGTTTCAAGGGGCTTTGCCAAGTCTGCCCGCGACAACGCCTCTGAAATTAATTATTCCGGATGGAGGTAACGGTCGTTTTTATTTGGTGACTAAAAACTTTGACGTGATCAAATCATGGAACAGGTCAAACTATTTTGCTCTGACCGTTGGTTTGTTGTCTGACTTTGTAAGCAAAGGTCAATCAAACGCGATGGTGCGTGATACATCTGCTGATGCTAATTTTAATCAATGAGAAAAAAATGAAAAATCTTGTTTCTATACTCCTATTATGTGCTGTGACGTTGATGATGACGGCGTGTGCCGAAGTTGAGTTCGGTTCGGCAATGTATAAAAAATTCAATCGGCCTCCTGAAAACACCTCAAAAGGTGTCCTAAAAGTGGGCAAGCCTTACACAGTGATGGGCAAAACATATTATCCTGCCGAGACATATGATTATGTCGAGACAGGGATTGCGTCTTGGTATGGCCCCGGTTTCCATGCCAATAAAACGGCCAGCGGCGAACGCTATGACCAGAATGAATTGACGGCGGCACACAGAACATTGCAAATGCCATCATTGGTACGTGTGACCAACCTTGATAACGGGCGTTCTGTTGTCGTACGGGTGAATGACCGTGGGCCGTTTGCGCGTGGGCGAATTCTGGATGTGTCTGCAAAGGCCGCTGAATTATTGGGAATGGTTAGAACCGGAACAGCCCGAGTTAAATTGGAATTATTGGCCGATGAAAGTCGCGCTTTGGCCAATGCCGCACGGAACGGAAAATCAACCAAGGGGGTTGAGGTTGCCTTTAATCAAACTGGGCAACTACCTGGGGGATACTATGTTGCTCCACAAGGCCCCGTTGCATCGGATGTGCAGTTGAGCGAGGCTGATCTTGTTCAAACAGCACAGAAAGATAGTGTCGCAGGACATTATAAAGGCGGAACATTCTATCCGAACCCTGTCGTTCAACAAAGTCCGGTTTCTGCAACACAAATTTTTGTTCAGGCTGGGGCGTTCGGACAGATGGATAATGCGAATCGATTGGCACAAAAACTGGGCACAATCGCCAAGGCAAATGTTGAGCCCGTGCAGTATGCTGGAAAGACATTATATAAAGTTCGGTTAGGACCTCTTGACAGCGTCCGTGCAGCAGATAATGTCCTTTCTAAAGTCCTTGCAAATGGTCAATCAGATGCAATCATCGTAGTTCAATAACCTTTTTTCGAAATGTATGAGTCCATGAAAAATATACTATTTATCATCGTTGCTTTATTCCTCTCTGTACCGGTTGCTTTTGCGCAAGTGGCACAAAAGCCAGAGACAACCGCGAAACAAGCTATCATCCTCGATTTCGAAACGGGTGAAGTTTTGTATGATAAGAATTCGGATGAAAAAATGCCGACCTCATCTATGTCAAAAGTTTTGACAACGATTGTGGCATACGATGCCATTCGTGAGGGGAAAATTAAATGGGAGGACGAACTTCCTGTTAGTCAACGGGCGTGGCAAGAGGGAGGGTCTGCATCTGGTGGATCAACCATGTTCCTCAACTTGAACAGTACAGTTAAAGTATCTGATCTGATTAAAGGAATTGTTATTCAGTCAGGCAACGATGCTTGTATCGTTATAGCCGAAGGAATTGCTGGAACAGAAGAAAATTTTGCGGATTTAATGAATCGTAAGGCCAAAGAAATCGGCATGGATAATTCCCATTTTATGAATTCCAGCGGACTGCCTGATCCAAACCATTATTCAACTGCCCGCGATTTGGCAAAAATGGCGGTTTATTTGATCAGAGAATATCCTGAGGATTATAAATTCTATTCCGAAAAGGAATTTGTTTATAACAATATCAAACAAGGGAATCGTAATCCGTTACTTTATAAAACAATCGGCGCTGACGGCATTAAAACCGGACATACAGAGGTCGGCGGATACGGGATGATTGGTTCTGCGGTTGCTGCCGGACGCCGCATCGTCATGGTTATTAACGGAACAGAATCTATGCAGGCACGCGCGGATGAGGCCGAGAAATTGATGAAATGGGCGGAAGTATCTTTCAAAAATATCGATCTGGTTAAGAAAGAGGCGGTTATCGGGAAAGCTCCTGTTGTTCTTGGTCTTGCCAGAGATGTGTCGATTGTCGCATCCAAAGATTTGAAAGCAACTGTTTCTGCTTTTGATAAAGAGCCAGCAACAATGGTTGCCAATTACAAGGTGCCTTTGACAGCCCCTGTCAAGAAAGGCGACCCGATTGGTGAGTTGGTTGCAACTCTTGGCAACGGTACAAAACTCACCAGCCCATTGGTCGCGGGTGAGGATGTGGAAGAAGCATCATTCTTTAGCCGTTTATCTGAAAAATTTATGCTGATGGTTGTCGGAGCGCCGAAATATCAATAATGAAAGGCTTATTCATCACATTGGAAGGCGGGGAGGGTGCGGGTAAAAGCACTCAATCCCGCCGTCTGAAATCCGCACTCGAGAGTGCGGGGCGTGATGTTGTCCTGACCCGCGAACCGGGCGGCACGCCTGAGGCCGAAAAAATTCGCGACCTGTTGGTGCAACGTGATGGCGGCAACTGGACGCCGATGGCGGAATGTTTGCTGTTTTTCGCGGCACGCCAGATGCATGTTGAAACGCTTATTAAACCAGCTATTGCGGCGGGTAAGATTGTGATTTGCGACCGCTTCACCGATTCAACCATTGCATATCAAGGCTATGGTCATGGGTTTGATATTTCAACCATTCAACAGGTTGCCAAATTATCACTCGGTGATTTTAAACCTGATCTGACCTTTATTCTGGATTTGCCCGTTGCGGACGGTTTGGCGCGATCTTTAAAACAAAAAGATATGGCGGGCGGCAAAGAAAACACCGAAGACAGATTTAAAAAACTCAAAATCGATTTCCACGAAAAACTCCGCCAAGGGTTTTTGACAATTGCCAAACACGAACCCAGCCGTTGTGTGGTGGTCGATGCGGGCGGTTCGGCGGATGATGTTTATAACGTGATTTGGACGCGTATTCAAAATGCTCTTTGACGACCCCCAAGATGATGACGATATGATGTTTGACGATCTGGATGCGTCAGATTTTGTTGATGCGCCATCTGGGCCTGAGGAAATTCCAGTACCTCGTTCAACAGCGAATTTGTTAGGGCATGTGGAGATTGAAAAACAATTGCTATCGATGCTGGCACATGGGCGTTTTCCGCACGGGCTTGTGTTCTCGGGCATGGAGGGTATCGGCAAGAGTGTGATGGCGTATCGTCTGGCGCGGTATTTGTTTTCCAAAGATGGCAAACAGGACGATACTTTCAGCATGTTTGGTGATGCGCCTGAACCTGCGACCTCCCTTTATATTTCCCCGACTGATCCGGTCTTTGCGCGTGTGGCCAGTGGTGGCAATGCGGATTTGTTGATGATCGAACGTCCGGTGGATGATAAAACAGGATTGATGAAGGCCAGTGTGCCCGTTGATGAAATCCGCAAAATTGCACCGTTTATGCGCAAGACATCTTCGGCGGAAGATGGCTGGCGGATTGTGATTATTGATGATGCGGATACTATGACGCGGTCATCTCAAAACTCGTTGCTTAAAATTCTTGAAGAGCCGCCTGAAAAATCATTGCTGATTTTAATCGCGCATCGTGCGGGGGCGTTGCTCCCGACCATTTATTCCCGTTGTGTGCATATTCCGTTTATGCCGCTTGGTGACGACCTGATCAAAAATGCAATTGCGGCACGTTGCGCCGCCGACCGTATTCCGATGATCCTAAGTATGGCAGAAGGATCATTAGGGGCGGCGATTGAATACAGTGATCCAGCCAATGCCGATTTAATTGCGCAAGCCATCGGATTGTTAAATGACGGACGGAAATTAAGCTGGGGTCAGATACAGATTTTTGCAGATTTCTTCGGCAATAAAGGCAATGACGATGCCCAACGCATTTTCCGCGAGACGATGTTGTGGGTGGCAAGTGGTTTGGTGAGAAATAAAATCGCTGGCTTTGATACGTTAAAGGCACATTCCGTTGCCAAGAAAATTAAAATCTATGATGATCTAAGGGCGCATTTTGATAGATGTATGCTTGGGAATCTCGATAAAAGATTTTTGATTATCGGCGCTTATATGGCGTTTGAATAAATAAAAGCCCCCGCGTTGAACGGGGGCTTTGTTCTGAACAAGTGAATTTACACAGTTTTATTATGGGGTTGTTTTGCCTTTGCTTGCTTTAATAGCATCGCGGTTTTTCTGAAGAATTTCTTTTTTTGCGGCTCTTGCATCTTTATGTGCTTGAATGGTTGCTTCCTTGTTAGCTTTGTGTTGTTCAATTCTTGCTTCTTTTTTGGCAACATGCTCTTCGAGTTTGGCTTTCTTGTCGGCTGCATGCTGATCAATTGCGGCTTCTCTTTTGGCTTTCATCGCTTCCAATTTCTCATGGGCTGTTGCTGCCGTTGTAGGCACGCTATCCGCCATGGCTGGTACAGCCAGTGATAATCCCAAACCTGTGCAGACCAATAAGGTCAAAATTCTTTTATGTGTCATGATTTTATCCTTTTACATGGTTATAATGATTTAATTCTGAGTAATTTTTATTAAGTAACATGATTAAAACGTAGCCTATAGGATTCTCCCCCCTCATAAAAATCATAAAAATAAAAAACCCACCTTTTACAGTGGGTTTTTCATTACGCAGTATTCTTTTGATTATGATGAATAATACAAAGAGTATTCAATCGGGTGAGGCATGGTTTCATATGCCATCACTTCTTCCATTTTCAGGTCGATAAAGGCATTGATCAAGTCTTCCGAGAACACGCCGCCAGCGGTTAAGAAGGCGTGGTCAGCTTTAAGGGAATCCAATGCTTCACGCAAAGAACCGCAAACTGTAGGAACTTTTGCCAATTCTTCAGGTGGCAAGTCATACAGGTTTTTATCATGCGCATCGCCCGGGTGGATTTTGTTCTTAATCCCGTCAAGGCCAGCCATGAGCATAGCAGCGTATGCCAAATATGGGTTGGCGCATGGATCTGGGAAGCGAACCTCAACCCGTTTGCCTTTAGGTGAGGCAGAGTGAGGGATACGGCATGATGCAGAACGGTTACGGGAGGAATAAGCCAACAAGACTGGTGCTTCATACCCCGGAACCAAGCGTTTATAGCTGTTGGTGGTTGGGTTGGTGAAGGCGTTCAATGCTTTTGCGTGCTTAATGATACCGCCGATATAGAACAGTGCCATTTCAGACAGACCAGCATATTGGTCACCAGCGAAAAGCGGGGTAGAGCCTTTCCAGATGGATTGGTGAACGTGCATCCCTGAACCGTTATCGCCATACATTGGTTTCGGCATAAAGGTTGCTGTTTTGCCATACGCCGCCGCTACATTGTGAACCGCATATTTGTAAATCTGCATATTGTCGCCGCAATCCACGAGGGTCGAGAATTTAATCCCGAGTTCATGTTGAGCGGTTGCCACTTCATGGTGATGTTTTTCAACTTCAACGCCCATGCCGTGAATAACAGACAGCATTTCAGCACGGATGTCATTGCCAGTATCAATCGGTGCATCAGGGAAATAGCCACCTTTAACAGGGGCGCGGTGACCGAGGTTGCCTTCGCCATATACTTTATCAGTATTGTGCGGGCTTTCGATGCTATCAACTTCGAATCCGACTTTGTTCATTTTAACGGAGTAACGAACATCGTCGAAAATAAAGAATTCAGCTTCAGGGCCGAAGAAAGCAGTATCACCGATACCAGTTGTTGCCATGTATTTAACGGCAGCCTTGGCGACTGAGCGTGGGCAACGGGAGTAGGGTTGACCACCACCTGATCCGTCAGCGGCTTTTGATGGCTCGTAAACGTCACAGTAAATTTTGACGGTTGGCTGGGCAGAGAATGGGTCGATGGCCACTTTGTTGTAATCCGGCACCAGAATCATGTCGGATTCGTTAATGGCTTTCCATCCGGCAATGGATGATCCATCAAAATAAATCCCTGTATTCAACAAATCTTCGTCAACAGTCGTGACGTGTTGGGTTGTGTGTTGTTGTTTGCCGCGCAAATCTGCGAATACAAAATCAACATATATAATGCCGTTTTCATTGATGAATTTGACGAATTCAGCGGCGTTCTTAACTTTTACGCCTGTCGGTGATGTCATAGAGCACTCCCAATTGATGTTAATATGAATAAAATGCATGGCTGGCATGCTTGATTTGAAGATTAGGTAGCATGGTTGCAGTGCAGCGTCTAGTAAAATATCTGTTTTTTTCACTGGACAAAAGCAAAAGTTTTGAGCATAAGAAAGACCTCTCTTGTGGCGGCTGTAGCTCAGCTGGTAGAGCCCTCGGTTGTGGTCCGAGTGGTCGTGGGTTCGAGCCCCATCAGTCGCCCCATTTTTCCCTCTAAATTTACATATTTTTGGGCAATTTGATTTAATGGTCTGTCGGAGTTATCTGGAAGATATCGATTTGAAATGCGTTTATGGCGGGCTCGCTGGGCTTGCCTTATTCTCCCATCCCTTGGCAAAGTTATTCACGACTATTTGGCTTGATCCTGTTTACATGAAAATCAGAATTTAAAATATTTTGATTTTTCAGCGGACTGATCAGGATTGTATTTTTCCTTGGGTAACAGCGCCAGTTCAAACCAGTATTCGCTTAATCTTTTGATGGCTGCAAAAAAGTTATCAATATCAACTGGTTTTTTGATGTAGGTATTGGCGCCTGCATTATAACACTCATCGACATCTTTCTCATTGTCCGATGTGGTCAGAATAATGACCGGAATATCACGCAGAAGTTCACTTGATTTTATCTCGACCAGAACTTCACGTCCGCTAATTCCCGGCATATTGAGGTCGAGCAAAATAATGCCCGGGCGTGGTGAAGATTTCACATCGGCATATTCATCTTCGCGGTGGAGATATTTTAATGCAGAATCGCCATTGTCAAAGCGTACAATTGTATTGAGCATTGAAAAGCCGCTGGATTTTAAGGCGCGTAATGTGGCTTCATAATCATCGTCGTTGTCTTCGACCATCATGACAGGCTGATTTCTTTGAACATTAAGCATCATTTTTCTCCTTCAAGGTAAAATAAAATACAGTTCCTTCCCCCACAACAGATTCAAACCAGATGGAACCGCCGTGACGTTCGACATTTTTCTTGGTAAATGTAAGGCCTGATCCAGTTCCTTGCCCATAGGTTTTGGGGCTGTGGAGGCGTTTGAAAATGCGGAATACAGACTCTTTAAATTTAGCGTCTATCCCAATGCCATTATCCTGAACGAAATAGACATCTGTCTCTGTTATTCCATCATGCGTATGTTCTTTTTTGAATCCGACCTTCACCATTTTTTTATCTTGGTCATTATATTTAAGTGCGTTGATGATCAGGTTTTGGAAGATCGAAATGACGCGCACCCTGTCACATATAGAAGGGGGGAGCGTATCTTCAACAAAGACCTGTCCATTCCGCTCTTCGATATAGGGCGCGATATTCTGGATGACATCTTTCAATAGAAGATTCATGTCCACACTCTCTCTGGTAACCTCATTACGACTGAGGCGTGAGAAATTCAGTAAGTCGTCAATTAATTTGTCCATCCGCAACGAAACTTCCAAAAGTTTATTCAGGCGGCTTTTGGCATCTTCGGGTAATAACTCGCCATGATCTTCCATCAGGAAGCGTGTGTTGTTAAAGATGGCCCTTAATGGTTCTTTCAAGTCATGGGATGCGATATAGGCAAAATCATCCAGTTCAGCATTGCTCTTGATTAAGGCCTCGTTGCTGGAGCGCAAAAGATTTTCTGCTTTCTTGCGTGCAGAAATATCACGGACAACACCACTATAGAATGTAGAATCTGCCGTGCTGATTTCGGCAACGGAAAGGTCAATCGCAAAGATCTCGCCATTCTTCCTACGGCCCTCGACCTCGCGTCCAATACCGATAATTTTTGCATCGCGCGTTTTGTGGTAATTATCAAGATATTGGTCATGGTGTTGGGAATATTTATCCGGCATCAGCATTTTGATGTTCTGGCCAATCAATTCCTCAGGTGAATAGCCGAATAATTTTACACAAGCCGGGTTAATCGTTTGGATTAACCCCTGTTTATTAATCGTGATAATGCCATCAACGGCATTATCAACGATGCCGCGAAGTTCTTGTAATGCTTTTTTCTCCGACTCCTCGGACTCTGTCAGCCTCAGAAGGAGGTTTTTAAAATGGTCGCTCATTCCCGACGCGAATGGCCATGCCAGAAGTGGTGATAAACAGATGGCAATAAGCGCCATCACAAGGCTTTGTTCCATGGTCTTTTGTTGCGGAGCTAAGAATTCATTTTTATGTTGTATCATAGCAACGCCTAAGAAACGCTCTCCGGAATTGTTTGCAAAATCTGAAAAAGGGATTTTCACGTAATAGACAAAATGATCTTTCCCATGAAAGAATTCCTCGAAACTTGCCTCAGGTTGACCAGACAGAGAGAGGATGTGTTGGGATACGGGGTTGACTATATAATCTGAATTTTCATGGAATTGAAGGGCGGTGTTTTTCCCATTTTCATCAATCATCATATAATCGCCGGCCTCGTTCGTCACGATCATAGAGCCTTCGGTCTTCAGGTTAGCCATGCTAGCTCTGAGCAAAGATCCGTATTCGGCATTAATAACAATAAACCCGAATAATTTATTTTTTTCATCAATAACAGGGACGACGTTACGGATCATTATTGTTTTTGCAGGATCAATTTTGTTACGTTCCCGATTGAGGGTCACTTTGGAGTAATAAGTTTGTCCATCTTTTAAGGAGAGCGAGTCCTGAAAATAAGGCTCATTCCCTTTTTCTTGGAGTTGATCTTGTTGAACGACCTCGGCCCCATCTTTTGTTCTGTTCACACGCACAATTTCTTTGCCATTGTTGTCAATGCCGATAAAGCGAACTTGCATATATTCGGGGCGAATTTGGATAAGATTTCTGAAGTAGGTAGAAATAATAGGGAGAAGATCGTTCGGAGTTCTGTGTGCTTTTTGAAGCCGTTCCTGATTATATTGGTAAGCTGCATAATCCCTGATGGCTGGCATATGGGCAAAGATGAAGGCATCATTATACATTTGTAGAAATGAATTTTTGATACTTGGGACAGCAAGGCGTGTTTGCCACGCAATATGGCTGGTTCCGTTCTCAAGGCTAATGATATTGGTTCGATATATATAAAAGCTACTGATCAAGCCCGAAGTCAGGAGGGCAATGGCGCATGAGAGTAGAGCCAGCTTTTGTTTGAATCTCGGGTTTTCTTTATGGGTGTTCTTCATCCTAATGCCGCCTGTATGGGGTAAAATTTAGGTAAATTTAATAGACACTCAGGGACTCAATGCTTTATACAACTATAGGATATATTTAATTTCAAAAAGACACAAATCATTGAATTATATTGTGTTAAAAGTTCAAATCAGATGATGATATAGGTTATATTTTCTCAAGTTCTTGACTTATTACAGTGGTTTAGCGTACAAACAGGGGCTTTTTAGAATAAGAGTTCCACTCAAATAAAGGTTATTGCACATGGTTAACATCGGTCACATCCCAAACGCGGTTAGCGCATTTCAGTTTTTGAATCCGCCGCACGTCCTTATCCTTGAGGCGCGTTTTTATGAAGACATCAATGATATGATGATTAATGGGGCGACAGATGCTTTGACCAAAGTTGGTGCAACCTTTGAAAAAATCACTGTTCCTGGTGCTTTAGAAATTCCGACAGCTTTGCAATATGCCGCTCAACGTCAAAATGGTCGTGCGTTTGATGCTTATGTTGTTCTGGGTTGTGTTATTCGTGGCGAGACAACCCATTACGAGATCGTATCGATTGAGAGTGCCCGTGGTATTATGGATGTCTCCCTGAAACATAATCTGGCCGTTGGCAATGGTATATTGACCGTTGAAAATGTTGACCAAGCTCTGGATCGTGCGGATAAATCACGTCAGAACAAAGGGGGCGGGGCGGCTATCGCTGCGCTGTCTATGCTGGCCCTAAAACAAGCTTGTGGAGGAGTATAAGATGTCGTCATCCAAACCCGCATCAAGAGGATCTTTAAAGGCACGTAAGACTGCGGCGCGTCTATTTGCAGTCCAAGCCGTTTATCAGGCGATCCAGAACAAAGAACCACCATCCAAATTACATGATGAATTTATCACCTACCGCATCGGAATGGATTTGGAAGATACGGCGGAGGGCGGAGGGCAGATGGTTGCCCCTGACCAGCCATTATTCCGTGATATTCTGTCAGGAGTGACTGAGCGTTGGGGCGATTTGCAACAGATTATCCAACCGCGCCTCAAAGTGACCAATGCAGTTGAGCCGCTTCTGACCGCCATTCTGGTCTGTGGTACTTATGAACTTATGGCTCACCATGATATTGATGCGCCGATCATTCTCTCTGACTATATCAATATTACAGCCAGTTTCTTTGAATCGTCCGAACCGAAATTGGTAAATGCGGTTCTGGATGCCTTGTCGAAAGAATTGCGACCAGTCAATTAATCGAAATGTATAAGATTTATCTAATTTAAAAGCGTCAGATGCGAATCTGGCGCTTTTTTATGCTCAAATATTAACGATTCCAGACCGTTTCATTGCGCTGCGTTGTCATTTCGGCCTGCATAAAGGAAGGGCGGTTTGCGTTGAAAACCGTGGCTCAGCGTTATAATCCCTGCATTGCAACATTTATCATAAAATTTTATGGAATTGTTACCGCACGTTAAGACTTTGCCTGTTATTATTATATACAGAAGATAAAAATAGGGCAGAAGCCCTCCCAAGACTATAAAAAAAATCGGGAAAAGTAAGGGCGTTAAAAATATGAAAAAAATCATTCTCATCGTTGTTGCGTTGCTCCTGTTGGGCGGAGGCGGCTTTGCTGCGTTCACTTTCCTTGGCGGAAAGACTGCAGAAGCATCGATTGATCCTAAACAGGCATCCAAAGATAAATCTGAAGCAGAGACCGCTGCATCCAAAAAAGAAGCCGATGCCAAAGTGAGCTTTGTGAAGATGGATGCTTTGACATTGCCGATTGTAAATAAAAACGGCGTTGTTCAGATCGTTAATATCTCCATCACTCTGGAAGTGGAAGATGCCGAGAAAGCAAAAGAAATCGAAAAATTTACCCCACGCCTGAAAGACGCCTATATTCAAGATATGTATGGTGCATTGGGTTCGGCAACAGCATTGACCGCGAGCGGTGTTGTGGAAGTCAACACAGTTAAAAAACGCCTGATGTCAGTGACACAAAAAGTTTTAGGTGATGACAGCGTGCGTGATGTATTGCTGCAGGCCGTACAACAAAGGAAGGCCGGATAGGCCTTCTGAGATAGCACAAGTTTTAGTAGTGAGCCCTAAACTCTGCCCCTCCGTTAAGGAGGGGTTTTTCTTTGTAGAGTTATTTTTGTTCAATGTCTGTGCCGCGTGTTTTCCACAAGGAATAGAACATTCCGATGGCCAAGATAGCAAAGGTAATGCCAAGGGAGAGCAACGGTGGGAATTTAGCGCCATCCATTAAGAAATCAGCGATAAATATTTTTGACCCGATGAAAACTAACAGCACAGCCAAGGCATATCTCAGGTACGCAAAACGCGCCATCATCGCGGCGAGAGCGAAATAGAGCGCGCGTAAGCCGAGAATAGCAAAGACGTTACTCGTATAAATAATGAACGTATCTGTGGTCAGGGCAAAAATGGCGGGAACAGAGTCCACGGCAAAAATCACATCTGCAAATTCAATCATAATCAGCGCGATGAATAATGGCGTCACATAGGTTGCCAGCTTGCCTGTTTTAGGATCTTTGAGTTTTACAAAAAAGTCGTGACCATAAATTTTGTCAGTGGTTCTGAAATGTTTTTTGAAGAATTTCAGGATCGGGTTGTTGCTAAAATCACCTTCTTCTTCTTCCTCTTTTGACGGGATCAGCATTTTGATACCGGTGACGATCAGGAATGCGGCGAAGATATAGAGGACTTCGTGATATTCTTTAACCAGAGCAGCGCCCAAGCCGATCATAATTCCGCGAAGCAGAATGACCCCCAATATTCCCCAGAAGAGAACACGGTGTTGATACAGCCTTGGGATTCCCATGAACGAGAAGATCATGGCAATGACAAAGATGTTATCTAGCGCGAGGGTCTTTTCAACCACAAAACCGGTATAATAGAGCATACCGAGTTCACTACCGCGTTCCATCCAGACCCATGCGCCGAACAGAAGGCCGACGGTGATATAGAAGGCAGAGAGTTTCAAACTTTCCTTTACTTCAATCTCATGGTCTTTTTTATTGAGGACACCAAGGTCAAAGACGAGGAGAGCCATGACAATTCCCAAAAAGGAAGTCCAGAACCATATCGGGGTGCCAAGGAAGTCATTATATAAAAAATCAGGTAACATTTTAAGACATCTCTCTATTATATGTTCATTTTTAGCGGCTTAGTATTTAGGCCATTTTTGCCATGTTTTCACGAAGATAGGTTTTGACGTTGCTGATGGCAACCCTTTCTTGTTTCATTGTGTTGCGATGGCGGACAGTCACGCAATTGTCGGTGGCTGTTTCTGTATCCACGGTAAAGCAGAACGGAGTTCCGATTTCATCCTGACGGGCATAACGCTTTCCAATGTTTTGTTTAACGTCCAATTCGACCATAAAGTCTTGGCGCAGATCCATGTAAAGCTTTTGCGCGATCTCTGGCTGACCATCTTTTTCGGTCAGGGGGAGAATGGCGGCTTTGATTGGGGCGACGTTCGGATGGAAATTCATATACATTCCCGCCGGACGATTCGGGTCGATGGTATAGGCTTCACACAGAACCGCCAGAACACCACGAGTCAGACCGGCGGCAGGTTCGATAACGTGCGGGACATAACGTTTGGTATTATCCATCGGGTCCATATATTCCATTTTGACCTTCGAGAATTTCTCGTGCTGACCCAAATCGTAATTGGTACGGTACGCAATCCCTTCGAGTTCGCCAAAACCTGGGGAAGTGAATGGGAAGCGATATTCAACGTCGAATGTTTTCTTGGAATAGAATACTAATTCATCCGCTTCGTGCTTACGGAAGATAATATCATCCCCGCCAACCCCGATGGATAGCCACCATTTTTTACGTTCTTCCATCCAGAAATCAAACCACATATCGGCATCATCAGGGTGGCAGAACCATTCCATTTCCATTTGTTCAAATTCACGGGAACGGAAGATAAAGTTCCGTGGGTTAACTTCATTACGGAAGGCTTTCCCGATCTGGGCAATCCCGAACGGAACGCGCACGCGGGATGAATCGATGATATTTTTGTAATTGATAAAAATCCCTTGAGCGGTTTCGCCGCGCAGATAGGCTTTGTTATCGTCTGATTGAATAGGGCCTGTGTGGGTTTCAAAGAGGAGGTTGAAGGCTTTCGGTTCGGTCAGTGAGGCCGCTTTGGATGCTTCGGGGGCAACAATATTCGGGATATCGGCAAGGGCGATTTTATCAAATGGGGTGGCGTCATAATCTGTGACCGCTTTACCTTTGGCAAATTTCTTGATGCGGGCGGCGAGCAAGTCCAATTGATCATCTCCAGCCTGAACCGCCAGCCATGGGAGAGAGCCGTCTTTGGCAATGAAAACCACAAGATGGTCAGCACGGTAGCGTTTTTTGGTTTCACGACAATCTGTCATCGGGTCGGCAAAGCCGCCCACATGTCCGGACGCCACCCAGACTTCAGGGTTTTGAATGATGGCACTATCTAGCCCCACAATCCGCACAGGGTTTCCGTCCGGCCCGATAGGGGGGCATTTGACCATGGCATTCCACCATAGGTCACGAATGTTGTTTTTCAGTTCAGTCCCCAGTGGTCCGTAATCCCAAAAACCGTTGATCCCGCCGTAAATATCAGATGCCTGAAAGATAAAGCCGCGACGTTTACAAAGAGCCACGATGTCTTTCATATCTTTGACGGGAGGAGTATTAGGGATGGTTGCTGGGGCAGATTGGGACATTTTAAAACCTTTTTGAATTTATAACCCCTTATAAATAAACAAAAACCTCCAATCTGTAAACAGAAAGGAGGCCTTTAATTGCTAAGAACGGCTAAATTTAGCGTTTTGGCAAAGCATTGGGGGCGGCGTCCCTTTTAAAGTAACTGACGGGTTTCTCGCGGGGCATCACTCGGCTCCCTGCATCTGGGTCTTCCTGTACGCGGGGACGGTCGACCACTGAATGGACATTATAATCTGTATCGGTGCGGCTTCCCCGTGCGATGGATAGAATGGCATCAGCGTTCTGGGTTTGTTGGGATGTGGACGGAATGGGTGCTCTCGCACCCAGATTTGTCGTGTCAACGGCATCATCGGCCATGGCATGACTTGACCCAAAAGCCAGTAATCCCATGGTGGCAAAGAGTAAGAATGACTTATAATTCGGAGATGATAAAAGCTCCAAAGTTTTATAATTCGGCGTGTTGATGCGCCCAGTTTTCTTGTTTCTAATACTCATAATGCCGTTCCTCGGTTCATAAGCCGTTTACCTGATCAATGAACGGTAGGCGGCGATATTTGTTCCAAAACTATTTATGTTTTTTCTGAATATGGTATTTGTCGCCATCCAATGGGGTTGGGTCGAATTGAACAGGGATCAATTCTGCAGGTTGGGCGCAATCAATCGGTATGGATTTCAAGACTTTCCATTGTTCAGCCCAGCCAGATTGGTGGTCGGCATTGTCTACCAAGGATACATTCAAACATTGGCCTTGGCTCACGGCTTGGGCAAAGCTGTTGTAAACGGCGGGTGGGGTGGTGGTATCCAGTTTGCCGATAAAGTGGCGTTGGGGAATATTGGCGATCCCTGCCGCAAAATCCATCGGGTTCAATGATCCCTCTGGGTGTGGCTTTTTGTTCAGGTTGGCGACTGTATTCGGGTCTAAATCACCTGCAACAGTGCGAATCGATTTAATATCGGCACGTTGGCTTCCCAAAATAACGGCAATCGCCGCGCCGCCGTCATATCCGACAAGGTCAAAGGACGGGATGTTGTAATAAGACTTAATATTATCCAGAACCTGATTATAGGTTTCAATGACCTCAGGCGCGAATCGTTTATTGGTTGAATATTCTACAGGGCAACTTTTCTTATCGCCTTTCCAGCCTTTGTTATATTGGCAGGGGCGAGCAACCCAGATGACGTTATCCCCTTTGTCCTGTGCCGCCATACGGAGAGCCACAGGGTCGGTTGGGGTAGGATTGTCTTTGCTGAAGGCTTTCACGGCTACGGTATATGTTCCATCGCCCTCGATATAGATCGTAGCTGGTTGGCCTTTTTTATAAACGCGTTCATAGGACTGGATAATGAAATCCGTAGTCGGAATATCACGGGGAATCATGAAAACAGGCGCCGCTGTCCGTTTTGCGGCATCATCACGCATAACGGTCATATCGCTGTAACAAGCAGAGAGTAGTGAGGAAGTGCAGGCCAAGGCCAATAAAGAACGTACAGAAGTCATATGAGATTCCCCTTTAGAATTGTGAAAACACAATATCATGGCTTCTGAATAAAATCATCAGGCTTATTCAGATATTTCCAAAATGATAGGGGTGTGATCCGACGGGGTATCCCAGCCGCGTGGAGTCTTGTCGATGGTGCAGGATAGGGTTTTGTCGGTGATAGCGGGGGACGTCAGAAAATGGTCAATCCGTATTCCTTTGTTCCTTGGCCATGCGCCCGCCTGATAATCCCAGAAGGTATAAACCTCTGATTCTTGATTAAATGTACGGAAGGCGTCAGTTAGGCCTAAATTCAGGAGTTTCCTGAATTGTTTGACTGTCTCGGGGTGATAGAGGGCATCGTTCCGCCAGAGTGCAGGATCATAACAATCCCTATCCTCGGGGATCACGTTGAAATCACCGCCGACTAGGAATGGCACTCGGGTATTTCGTAATTCATTTAATCTATGAAGCAAACGTTCCATCCATTTGATTTTATAATCAAATTTATCTGTTCCTAATGGATTTCCATTGGGAAGGTAGATGTTGATTAAGCGGATGCCGTTCCAATCGACTTCCAGATAGCGGGCTTGTTCATCGGTATCATTGCCTTCGAGTTTTTTGGAAACAAGGGCTTGCTCTCCACGGGTGAGAATAGCGACGCCGTTATAGGCCTTTTGCCCGACGAAGGTTGCTGTATATTCACCTGATATTTCAGGTAAGATTTCGCCTTTAAGCTCTTGAAGAAAAAGAGCATCTGGTTTTTTCTCTGATAGAAATTGCTGGACATGGCCAAGGCGTGCCTTCACCGAATTAACGTTCCAAGATGCTATTTTATAGGTCATACCGAGAAGGATTCCCCGCATCCACAGCCGGATGTTGCGTTGGGATTGGTAATTTTGAAATTCTCGCCCATCAGGCTTGTGACATAATCAATGGTTGCGCCGGAGAGGAGGGCAAGTGACATTTCATCTGTGACCACGCAGTCCTCAAAGACCGTGTCATCTTCATTTACCGTATCATCAAAGGTCATATCATACTTAAATCCCGAACACCCGCCGCCCGATACGGTAATGCGGAGGTTTAAATTGGAATTGGACTTCGCCGTACGAATATCCTCGATACGGTTAAAGGTTGTCGGGGTTATTTTTAAACTGTTGCTCATGGAATGAATATGGCTTGTTTATATTCTGATATCAAGCAGGCTTCCGCGTTCTAAAGGCGGGATGTTGATAATTTTGTTGTTATTGGTTAGGGCATTTTTGGTATTTTCCTTGGCTTGATAGCCATGGTTTTCGACCAGCCTTTGATCCAATGTCTGTAGCGCGGATATCCGTTCGGAGGTGGTGTTTCTATCCTGCAGCCCAAATTCGGCATTTGGATTTCCACTGCCGTTCAGATAGTTGTTTTTATTTGTTTCTATTCTTTGTTGGGCTTCTTTACTGGCGGCAATACGTTCGGCAGCAGAGTTTTTGTTCTGCAGACCGACTGTAAAGTTATTTGTGATAGGAGGGTTTGTTGTAATCATTTTTCCCAAATTACCGTTAACACATATTCCCTGATCTTTAATAGTAATACAAAATGATTAACGAAGCTTTGAAAGTTATGAACGAAAATTCATTTTCTATATTTACCACTTGTAAATCTTTTGCTGTCACAATCCAGAATATTAGGGTGTGTCACGTTCCGAACTCTGGCGGGTGTCGGGACAAATAAAAAAGAAATGAAAACACTGTGACACGTTAGGGTCCGCCGAAATGAGTAACTTATCTTATAATAATGCTGACATGGCATTCAAATCCGGGGCTGCAAATCCTGTATTGGCTAAATTATATCTGACCCACGGTATTCGTGCCGAGGCGATGAACAACCTTCCAGCGGAAGATCGCGCTGGGTTGTGTGATGACGTTACCTATTTGATCGAGACGGCAGGTCGTCCCAGTGATCGCGAAATGGCGACAGATATCCTCCTTTCCTTATTGCGCCATGCCGAAACCCATTTGAAACAAGCTGTCGCAGAGCGCCTTTCTGTATTGGATCAAGCACCGCTACGCCTGATTTTAGAATTTATCAATGATGATATCGGGGTTGCCAGATCTGTACTGAAAAACAGTCCAGTCTTAAACGACCTTGATTTGCTTTATATTATCCAGTCGAGAGACTCCCCATTCTGGCAGGCGATTGCCGAACGTCAGAATTTAGGCGAGAATGTTGTCGAGACTTTGGTTGATACAAAGGATATCGAAACCGCCAAAGTGTTGGTTGAGAACACAAGTGTTATCTTTTCTGATTACGCGCTGGGTAAAATTGCTAAGCTTGCCAGTGAGACCGATGTCCTGAATGATTGCTTGATCAACCGTAGCCAAACCGCACGAGGCGATTTTGCCCGCAAGATTTATGAGTATGCGGGCGATGCCCTGAAACAATTGATTGCCGAGAATTGCGGATCATTGTCCAAAGAAGTATCGCGCAAATTGGATGAAGTCCTGATGGAATTCACCGAGCCGACCCCACATCATTTTATGCCGAGTGCATCCATGATTAAGGCCGCTGAGTTATTCATGGAGCAGGGCAAGATCAACAAGACATTGATGTTGAACACTTTGAAACGTGGTCAGATTGCGTCCTTTATTGCGCTGTTCTCGAAATTCACAGGGCTGCCAGTGGCGGTTGTGATTGCGATGTTACAACAAAAGAATGGTCGCAGTTTGGCGATTGCGTCGAAAGCTAATGATCTTGATAAAACAGATTTTCTGATGATCTTTAATTTCACCCGTAAGATCATGGGTGAGGATTATTTATCCGCAAGTCATGTGGGCGCAACACTGGCTTACTACGACCGGATTACACCAGACGTTGCGAAACGTCTGATGAACAGGAGTAAAGTTTAATACTAAACAGGTGCGTATCTTACGCTGCCTTTTTCTGGGAAGAAAGTGCATCAACGCCGGGCAGGGGCTTACCCTCCATCCATTCGAGGAAGGCTCCGCCCGCGCTTGATACATAGGTGAATTTATCACCGCATCCTGCGTGTTCTAACGCAGACACCGTATCACCACCACCGGCAACAGACACCAAACCTTTTGCAGTCGCAGCCGCAACAGCTTGAGCCGCCGCAGTTGTGCCTTTGTCAAATGGTGTAACTTCGAACACGCCCAATGGACCGTTCCAGAGAACAGTTTTGCAACCCGCCAATTTCTCGGTCAGCATGGCAATGGTTTGAGGGCCAACGTCAACTGCTTCGCGGTCTGCTGGCATTGCCGCCGTCAGAACAATTTCATGCGGAGCGTTCGCGCCGAATTTATCAACGATCACGCGGTCAACGGGCAAAAGGATTTCACAGCCGGATGCTTTTGCGGCGGCTTGGATACGTTTTGCTTCGTCCACCATGTCGCGTTCGCACAAGGATTTACCAACCTCAACACCGTCGGCAAACAGGAAAGTGTTGGCCATGCCGCCACCCAAAAACAGGAAATCAACTTTTTTCACAAGGTTTTCGAGAACGGAAATTTTGGTCGAAATTTTTGACCCGCCAACAATTGCCATCACCGGACGTTGCGGGTTTTCAAGGGCTGCGGTCAATGCGTTCAACTCTGCTTCCATCAGGAAACCTGCGCAAGACGGCAGGAAGTGGGCAAGGCCTTCGGTGGAGGCATGTGCGCGGTGTGCGGCAGAGAACGCATCGTTACAATAGATGTCACCAAGGGATGCGAGTTGTTTGGTAAAGCCAACATCATTTTTTTCTTCTTCTGCGTGGAAGCGAACATTTTCTAACAAGGTGACTTGACCGTTTTGAAGGGCAGCTTTTGCGGCTTCTGCCGGTGCGCCGATGCAGTCATCAGCAAAACCGACTTTCACGCCCCATGATTTTTCAAGGGCGGGCAACATGAATTTCAAAGAAAATTCAGGGGTTACACCTTTTGGACGACCAAAGTGGGAAATAACCAAAGTCTTTGCGCCGTTTTTGGTCAGGAAATCAATGGTTGGGCTCAAACGGTCGATCCGTGTTGTGTCGGTGATATTGCCGCCTTCGGCAGGTACGTTCAAATCCGCGCGGAGCAGAACGGTTTTTCCTTTAACATCGATATTTTTAAGAGCCTGAAAATTCATGAGTATATCCCTATATATGTTGTCGTTGATGTACGGGGGTATTTTTAATGGCTTCGACAATATTGTGCAAGCTTCTTTGCAGTTTCGCGGATGATCAGATGAGCCGATGATCGGTTGATCGGATATTTTCTGATCATCTGATAAACAGATCATCCGATCATCCGCCATAGGATCTATTAGTTCGTTCCCAGAAATTTGAAATTCGTTTTCGTCCTCAAAAAAGCCGTTTTTCTCCATAAAAACAAGGGTTTGGATAAAATGGCGTTGCATGCGTAACCAGAGGCAGATTTGTTTGAATTCGATTCCGTAACAGCCGTGGGTGGTGGCGTTTTGGGAGGATGCGGCTTTGCCTTCCTCTGTTTTAGGGCCAGTGGATTTAAGCCAGATTTTACGGGCGCGGAGCTTCGCGGCCTGTTCGGCGCGTTGTGCATCTGTCCAAGATCTCTGCCCCCTGCGGCGGGGCTTTGGTACAGCTTCCATGAGGATATTGTAGGATATAAATCCTAAAATGTCAAGGGTTTTGGTGCGAAAAGTTACGCAACACAACCACAAAGACACAAAGGGCACGAAGAATCACAAAGTTCTTCTTTTCGGCGCCATTGCGAGCGGAGTGAAGCAATCCAGAAAGTTAGTTTTTTAACACAGAGGTCACAGATTTTTTTACTCTGTGGCTTTCTCTGTGATCTTTATGGAGTCTGTGGTGAAAGAAATTTTTAACGTAAGGCACGCAAGGGAACGCATAGATATTCGTCATTCCGGCGAAAGCCGGAATCCCCTCTGATAAAAGTGAGATTGCGGCTTTCGCCGCAATGACGGGGGAAGAGGTAACTTTGTGATTCTTCGTGTCCTTTGTGCCTTTGTGGTTGTGTGGTTTTCGGGCTTATCACAAAGGGTTGTTTCTTCTGAGCGGGACATATTTCTTGCAATTTAAATAAATATTAGTTATGTTAATTCTCCTAAGGGGAGGTTTTCATGAAATATGCTAAAAATCAGATGAAAAATGCCGAAATGATTTCAGAAGATCAGCCCTTCGCAAATGATCGGGAAAGCCGCAAGGTGATGATCGATCAATTATTTCCTCATGTATCGTTGCTTGAGAGATTTGTCTTATCAACTGTCTTAGCCCATGAACCTTTTGAAGCATTCAACGATGCAAACGATCCCCATTACTTTGACCTTAGCAAGAAGGGTAAAGAGGTTGCTCAATATGTTGAATATTTGAGGCAAAAAACAGAATGGGAACAACGAAAACTAGACGAAAAGTCCAAGGGGCGCCGCGAACCCATTACAATTTATAGGCATAGAGATTCCGAAACAGTTGAGCCTGTCTAGCTATATAGGCGTGGATTGTGAGCGATTTTCTTGCAAAATTTCATCATAATGTTGTTATCATCATCATAAAAAATAGGGAGATAACATCGTGATGGCGACAACAGTCATTCATAAGCTGATAACACTCACCAACCGATTCATAGAGGCGGATGAATATCGCACATCCCGCGAAATTCGGGATCAGTTGGTTGCGGATGTTTTCCCTTTATTAAGCCCCACTATGAGACAAGAGATTTCAAACATTACCGAATATAACGATGTTTTAAAATCCGTTATGCGGGCATACAAAGATAAATCTTGCTATGAGCAAGAGGCAATCGCCATGGTTATTATTCGAAGAATGCGCAGAGGGGAACGGGCGGTGCGTGATGATGAAGCGTTATTGGCTTATGCCACAGCCCCAGAGAGACGGCTTTAAATAAAATCCCAGTTGTTTTTGATCAGTACATTAGGTTAGAGATTTCGCAGCCTCTGTTGCCTCGATCAATCTTGTGCGTAATGTCGGGTCAAGGAAGGAATGGCCTGCGTCGGGGACGATGACGTAGTCGGCTTCGGGCCACACAGCGTGGAGGCGGTTGGCGCTGATCATCGGGCAAATAATATCATAGCGGCCTTGGATAATGCTGGTCGGGATTGAGCGGATTTTATCGATTTCGGTGAGCAGGCTTTTGCCTTCGGGGATCGATTGCGTATAAAAATAATGGGCTTCGATTTTCGCCATGGCGAGGGCGTAATAGCGTTGGTCGTCCGATACAATGGTTTCTTTTTGCGGGAAGAAAGACGCGCAGGCTGTTTCATAGGCGTTCCATTGCATTGCGGCCTCAATCGCTTCGCGGTCATTTTTACTGGTGAGGCGGTCATAGTAGAATTTCAAAAGATTTTTCTCGTCATCACATCCGCGCGCGAAATCATCCCACGCCTCGGGAAAAATATTTTTCATGCCCGTCATGTACCATTCAATTTCGCTTTGCTCCATCAGGAAGATGGAACGGAGGATCAGGCTGATGCAATACTCGGGGTGTTCTAAGGCGTAGGCGAGGGACAAGGTGCTACCCCATGATCCGCCGAATAAATGCCAGCGCGGGATCCTCAAATGGTTGCGCAGTAATTCCATGTCGTAAACCAGATGTGCCAAGGTATTATTTTTCAAACTGCCGAGCGGATGCGAACGTCCTGCGCCCCTTTGGTCGAAAATAATGATGCGGTAGAAGGCAGGGTCAAAAAATCGGCGGTGGATCGATGAAGCGCCAGCACCGGGGCCACCATGGACAACGAGGATCGGCACGCCGTCCGGATTACCGCTTTGCTCCCAATAAATTGTGTGAACATCATCAACCGATAAGAAGCCTTGGGAATAGGGGGTGAGGGGTGCAAATAATTCACGCATCGGGCGCGGATGCATCGCCGAGGCATAGCTCAGAGATTTCGGTGCCGTCAAAGAAAGGTCAATTTGTTTGGCCATCCATTAGAGTTAGCGGAAAAAGGTTGGAAATTAAATGGAATCTTTGTAGAACGGGGAGAATAACTGTTGACTATTTTCATAATTATAATGTATGGTGATGGTCAAATAACAAAATTCAAAAGGTGTGAATATGAACAAATATGTAGTCGGCGGATTTTTAGCGTTTGCAGTTGGTGTGGGTGGGTTAACACAAGCCTTTCTCGAAGCATTCCCAAAGCCATTGGCAAAACATGCAAATGATATCATGAGTGGTAAGGTTAGCGCGGAAAAAATTGAACAGGCAACTGCAGTTAATCCTACTGCTCAAGTTGGTAAAAATTCATCGAATAATTATGGTCTCGCAACGTACCAAGAACCTGCGTCTGCACCTAAATAAGATTATATATTTTTTTAGAATAAAAAAAACCGCCAGCGATGTTTGGCGGTTTTGTCTATTGGTTTGTTGGGCGTTGAACTGGCGTCAATACGGGTTTTTTGATTTCGGGCAATTTTGGTTCTTCGATTTGCGGTGGTTCGGGGGCGGATAAATCCTGCGTTTTTTTGCCGCCGATGGTGTGCATGAAGTCTGGTTGTTGTTTTTCATCGGTTGGGCGTGTTGAATTGACGATGTCATCGATAATTTTTGCGGCTTTGTTTTCAGGGGCGGGTGTGGCCTGTTTATCGGCAATGATTTCCAGTTGTTCAACATGGTCAAGTTCGATATAGGGGCCGTTATAATTACGCAACCAGCCGCGCACACGAATGGTTTTGCCTTTGAGTGACATCGGATCAATGCGGAGTTTCGAGAAATCTTTGCGGAGGGTGGACGCGATGCCGATACTGAAATCTGTTTTCCAGTCGGATGTGAAATTTAGGAAGATTGCATTGCGGTTTTGCGATGTGGAATAAATTTTGCCTTCGATAATTTCAAAACTATCTATTCTCTGTGCGGCTGTGGACGGTGTCAGGACGGCATTCATGGGCAGTGCCCAGAGACCTAATTTTTTATCACGCGCCTGTTGTTCGAGGGTTAGCATCTCTGCCGCGTGGATTTTATTGTCGGGGGTAGTGCGGACACGCGCCAAGCCTTCGGACAGCAAAGTGCCTTGAATCCAGTTATCATCTTTGCCACAGGTGAAATGGCCGACAATCTGGTTCATGCGGTTAATGCGCCCGACCTTTTCCGAGCGGGTTTGATAGAGGGTACATTTTTTCCCCTCGGCAAGTTCGGTCAGGCGTTTCTGGGTTTTGGGGGCGGTGTCATTATCATCGGGAATATCGAGACCCGTGAGGGAATAAATATCACCTGCCTCGGATAACAGAGCCGTTGAATCCACAACTTTTTTAATGCGGACGGGGGCAGGTTGGCGGATTTCGCGTTTGTTATCTATTGTAAAGGCAATGGGCTTTGCCTCAGGCGGAGTTGACACTGCGTCAGCCGCCTGAGAAGATACCCCACCCAATAAAATGAGTAACAAAAATAAAATCCCGATTTTTTGCATAAGGACATCATCATGGATCATCATCGTTTTTGCAAGGCTGCAGTTTTAGGCGCATCCTTTTTTACACTGTTATTTGCATCCGGCTGCACCCAAAACCCGATGACCGGCAGAAGCGAATTCACAGGGTTAATGCCCGCGCAACAGGAGGCATCCATCGGCGCCGCGCAACATGAGGAAATTATCAAGCAATATGGCGGGGTCTATAATAACAAGGCCATTCAGTCCTATGTGAACGAAGTAGGTCAGAAAATGGCGCAGTATAGTGAACGTCAGGATGTGCAATATCGATTTACGGTTCTGGATTCACCCGTTGTGAATGCGTTTGCGTTGCCTGGTGGGTATGTATATGTTACACGCGGAACTTTGGCGGTTGCCAATAGCGAAGCAGAATTGGCGGCTGTGTTGGGGCATGAGATCGGGCACGTTGCCGCCCGTCATCAGGCCGCGAGGTATTCGCAAGGTGTCCTGACCCAGTTGGGCGCATCGGTGTTAAGTGCGGCGATTGGCGTTCCTGCTGCGTCACAGGCGATCGGGTTGGGAACAAATTTATACATGTCATCCTATTCTCGCGATCAGGAAACGCAGGCCGACCAATTGGGCGTGCGGTATTTATCAAGATCGGGATATGACATGATGGGGATGTCCAATTTCCTGCGCGATATGAATCTGTATCAATCGACCAACGCGCAGATTGAGGGAAAGAACGAGAAGGAGTTCAGTTATTTTTCATCCCACCCCGATACCGCAGGACGTGTGCAACAATCGCGAAACGAGATTTCAAAATATCCTGTTCAATCATCACCAACACGCAACGAGAACCGTTATCTGTCCATGATCCGCGGGATGCCGTATGGAGAGAGTGCCACGCAAGGGTTTGTTCGCAACGGTAGATTTTATCATCCCGATATCGGATTCACCTTTAACATTCCGCCCACATTCAACATTGATAACCAACCACAACGCATTGCGATTGAGGGGCAGGAGGGAACTGTCTTGGTGTTGGATATGACCAAGCGTGGCAATAATGTAGGCAATGCCGAAGATTATGTGTCGGGCGTATGGTTAAAGGGACAGGGAACGGAGGCGCTTGATTCCATTACTGTGGGTGGAATGCCCGCCGCGACAACAGCGGTCAACGTGAATATCAACAATCAACCCGCCGAGATCAGATTGATTGCGATTGAATGGTCGGATGCTGAATTTGTGCGGATGCAGATTTTAATTCCACGCGGGGCATCAAACGCCGCCGTCGATGATTTGAAACGGATCAGTTACAGCTTCCGCAGAATGAATGAGGGGGAACGTAATTCTGTTCGTCCATATCAAGTGGATTTGGTAACTGCAAGAGCGGGGGATACAGCGCAAAGTCTTGCCGCAAATATGGCGGTTGATAAAGCTAAAGTGGAACAATTTGTGGCATTGAATGGGTTGACGCCAGCGACGCCGATTGTGGCGGGACGGAGTTATAAGGTTGTTCGTTAAAAAAGGATGCCGGATTGTTGGGGGACAATCCGGCAAGTTCGTTAGGGGAGATGTCTCTCTTGTGGAGTGACATAGGTATAACGGTGGAGCTAAACCATATCCCCCACGAAATTCGATAAATCTTGCTTATTTGCAGATAAATTATCACGGAGTTTTTCAAGGGCGCGTGATTCCAGTTGGCGCACGCGTTCTTTGCTCACACCCAGTTTTTTGCCTAACTCTTCGAGAGTCACGGTTTCATACTGCATGTGGCGTTCACGGATGATATGTTGTTCGCGTTCACTTAGTTTTTTGAGCGCGTCATTCAACCATTTCGAACGTGTTTGGGAATCTTTCATTCCGATCACGACGTCTTCGGGGTTGGGGCGCGTATCTGCCAAGAATGATCCGACTTCTTCTTCGCCATCGGTGCTAATCAAGGCGTTTAAAGATTGGTCGCCACGGTTCATGCGGCCTTCCATATCCTCAACATCTTTGACACGCACGCCGAGGGCGGTTGCGATCTTAATGCGTCCGTCGGTGGTCAGGCCGTTCTCGTCCTCTGCACCTTCGATTTTTGCGCGGAGGCGGCGGAGATTAAAGAACAGGGATTTATGTGCGGCAGTTGTACCCGTCCGCACGATTGACCAGTTACGCAAGATATAATCCTGAATCGAGGCGCGCACCCACCATGTGGCGTAGGTGGAAAAACGCACATCACGGTCAGGTTCGAATTTGTTGGCGGCCTGCATGAGGCCAAGGTTTCCTTCTTGGATCAGGTCGCCCATCGGCAGGCCGTAATGTTTGAATTTCGCGGCTGTCGCAATCACAAGGCGGGTGTATGAACGGATGAGTTCATGCAATGCATTTTCATCGCCATGATCTTTCCAGCGCGTCGCCAGATCAAATTCATGCTCGCGTTCCAACATCGGTTCATTCATGGATGACCGGATGTATCCCATGTTTGCTTTTTGTGTGTTAGCGTCATCAATGTAAGCCATTTTAATTACCCTTCTTATAATATCGGACTATTTTGGTTCTGTATGTTCAAACGACAATTCCGAAGAATGTCTTTGAAACACAGGACTTTTTTGTGTCCATGTAACGGTATTCGGAGGAGGTACTTAAAAGTTACAAAGAAATTTAAAAAATTGTAAATTTTTTGTGCGGGGCAGGATTCTGTTAAGTGGTGGTGGCTGCTTCCCCTATGTTTTTCCAATCAGCCACGATTTGCACCGCATAAGCACTCTTCTTCGTGGCTAACGCTTGGGCGCGTTCGGTAGTTCCATTACTGACGTCTTTTCCGCCCAAAATAGAATACATAATACTTTTAATATTAAAGGATTTTGCACTATCCTTGGCGGCCATATTCACTGTGTCTAAACGGTATTTTTTCAGATCTTTTTGAATGGCATCATAATTGGCCTGATTTTGCGGTTTGTCCTTATATCTCTCTAAAACGGCTTTCAGCTGTTCTTGCTGTTTGGCGGTGAGGGTGAAGCCGTAATTCTTTTTCGTGGAGGTGGAATCCGCAGATTTGGCAAGCAAGGCCTGAGCTGCGGCACTTAAAGTCACTGTGTCGCCGTCTGTAGTTGAAGAACTGGTTGCCCCTGTTGAGCTTGTTGAGTTTTTTAAACTATTGCCGAGAAATGCCGAGGCCGACCCCGAGTTGGATTGGCTTGTCTGGGAATTCAGATATTGCGATAGGCTGGTTATGGCTGTCATTTTTGATCCCGCTGTAAAAAACTCGACATTTGTACGAAGCAAGTTTCGTGCCAGCACTTTAAATAGTCATAATTAATAAATTAACTATCTTTTCTGCACTTTGCTGTGGTAGAACGCTTGAAAATCAAGATAATTTACAAAAAGTGATCGCAAGATGAGTGTTCAAAAACATGCCGAGAAATTTTCTGCCCCGCGCAAGGATGCGAGCGGGCGTGTTCAGCTGGTCGGCTTAAGCCTTGAGGAAATGCAGGCGGTTTTGGCCGAGCATAATTTGCCGAATTTTCGTTCCAAGCAAATCTGGAACTGGATTTATCAGCGCGGTGTGACAACATTTGACGCCATGGGCAATTTGCCGAAAGAGCTTCGCGCGATCCTGACCGAACATTACGCGATTGACCGACCTGCATTAATTACCGAGCAAAAATCGTCAGATGGAACCATTAAATGGTTGCTGGGCATGTCGGATGGTCAACAGGTGGAGATGGTGTTTATTCCGACACCGAAACGCGGAACTTTGTGCGTGTCATCACAGGTTGGTTGCACATTGACTTGTAAATTTTGTCATACGGGAACACAGCCATTGGTGCGGAACCTTGGCCCCCATGAAATTTTGCAACAGGTGATGTTTGCCAAAGACCATCTGGAAGAATGGCCGTCATCGGGCGAGAAGGAAGGGCGTGACCTGACCAATATCGTGATGATGGGCATGGGTGAGCCGCTCTATAACTATGATAACGTCGCCAAGGCGCTTAAAATTTGTATGCATCCGGACGGCCTAGGGATTTCCAAGCGTCACATTACATTGTCGACGTCGGGTGTTGTGCCGCAGATTCATCAATGTGGTGAGGAGTTGGGGGTTAATCTGGCGATCTCGCTCCATGCGCCGAATGATGAAATTCGTTCAGAGATTATGCCGATTAATAATAAATACCCGCTGGCTGATCTGCTGGACGCATGCCGCACATACCCCGGTGTATCCGCCATGCGCCGCATTACATTTGAATATGTGATGCTGGACGGCGTGAATGACAGTGATGACAATGCGCGGGAACTAGTCAAACTATTGATTGATATTCCGTGTAAGGTAAATTTGATTCCGTTTAATGCGTGGGAGAATAGCGGATTTGTTTGTTCCCCGATGGAACGGATTGAAAGCTTTGCGGCGATTTTAGAAAATGCAGGGTTCGATGCCCCGATCCGCCGCGCGCGCGGTCGTGATATTATGGCGGCGTGCGGGCAGTTGAAATCGGCTAGTCAGCGGGAAAAAATAAATAGAGTATAAACAATATAATAACTGAGTAAGGGAGAATAAAAAATGTCTAAAAAAGGATTTAATCCATTAGAAAAACAATCATCCACCATATCCAATGCGCAAGTGTTGAGTTTGATGGCGGCATATAATTTTGCCGTGCAAACATTGGCAAAACCTGTTGAGGAAAAGAAAAGTGTCGGGAGTGCCGTCAGATCAGCCAAAAGACAGTTTGGTGAATTTGCTCATATTAGTAGCACTGGGGAGTCTGTTTTCTTTCAGGGGCGACATGTTGAAAACAAGTGTCCTGTGAGTAATATTCGTGTAAAGTTATCCAATATGGTTGGGATTGGAGAGCTTGAGGCTTTGTATAAGGCAACTGGAATTCCTCAACTTCATCCCAATCCTGAACGGCGTATGGCATAATTAGGAAATCATAATGGGGAACGACTTTAAAAAACAAACATCCACCACATCCGCTAAGCAAGCGCTCGATTATTTGCTGGGACATGGGTTTAAGGTGGGTGAGGTTCGTGAATTAAAAGACGTCCCGAAAGCTTACCGCAAAGACATATTGGATGCTCGCCGTAGATTTGGCGAATATGCAGATATTAGCAATACGGGGCGCAGTATTACTCTGGTCGGCCCACATTATCCGTCAGGGCGTATGGTTGAGGTGCATGTGCCGTTGTTCGAAATGCTTCGTCACGGAGAATTAGAACAATTGCAAAAAATTACGGGGCTGGGCTTCTAAACCGTATCCGTATGTTGAAGCATTGCGTTCTGGCGGCTGCGTTCGATTTCGCATTCGATGTCGTATTCATCAACGCCCACTTTTTCTAATACTTCTGTTGCGATTTTCATGCTGGCTTCCAGAATTTCGGGGATGGCACTGGTTGCCCCAAGCGCATAGAGATGTTCCATATGTTCTGTGTCATGGGTGCGCGCAATGATCGGGATGAGCGGCCATTCGGTGCGCAGAGCCTTTAAAATCATTTCGGATGATTCAGGATTATCAATCGCAATCACAATCACCTTAACCGAGTCCAGATTTAAATGACGCCAGATGTCTATTTTACGGCTGTCGGCAAAAATTACGCGGTGGCCTTGTTCGCGCAGTTTTTTGACTTTGTCGAAATTATTCTCGATCGCGACATAGGGAACCATGCGCGATTCAAGCGTTGCGCCAAGAAGGCGACCCACGCGACCGTAACCCGCGATCAGGACTTTCGGCGCATCTGATAAATCTTTCTCGGGGCTGACAGATTGATATTCGGCATTTGCGCCAGCAGGGAAAGTTTTGATGATGGTCGGTGCAAGTTTTGTGAAAAACGGTGTGCAGAACATCGAGAGAGAAGCCACCAACAGGAAGAATTGTTGATCCTCCTTCGGGATAAGCCCACCAGCCACGGCAAGCCCCAAAATCAGGAACGCAAACTCACCCGCTTGCGCCAGGCGGATGGAGGCTTCAATCGCCTTGCTGCGTTTGATTTTGAACGGGATGGTCGCCAGATAGGTGCAGATTGTTTTGATAACAAACAGGCCAATCACCGAGGCGGGAATCCAGAACGGATGACTTCCAATCGCCCGCAGATCTATCATCATCCCGACAGAGAGGAAGAAGACGCCGAGGAGGAGGCTTTTGACAGGGTTAATCATCACTTCGATCTCGTGACGGAAATCAGTTTCGGCAATTAATAAGCCCGCAAGGAACGCGCCGAGAGCGGCGGATAGTCCTGCGCTGTGGGTGATGGTTGCAATACCGATCGCCAAGAAAATCGCGAGGGAGAGTAACCATTCTGGGCTTTTGCTAATGCTTAAAACGCCGAGGAGTGGGCGGAGCAATTTTGTACCGACAACATAGATGATTCCGACCACCGCCACCGCAATCAACATGGATTTGAGGAGAACGAGGGGGAGGGAGGTGTCACTATCGGCAAGTGACATCGCGCCGATAATCACCAGCAACGGGACAACCGCCAGATCCTGCATCAGTAAAATCGAGAAAGAGATTTTGCCGACAGGGCGGTTATTTTGGTGTTGTTCGCCCAACAATTGCATGACGATGGCAGTGGATGATAGCGAGAAGGAAATACCCACCAAGATCGAGATAATCGGGCTGTTGTCGAATAATAGGACAATGAGGGCAATAGCGATGGCGTTAATAATAATTTGCAGTGACCCAAGTCCCAGAACAAGATTCCGCATCTCCATCAATCGCCTGAACGAGAGTTCAAGGCCGATCATAAACATCAGAAAGATAATCCCGATTTCACCGATCAGGGAAACGGTTGAAATGTCAGAAATAATGAATTTCGATAGGAACGGGATTTTATCAACGAACAAAGCCGCCCCATAAGGTCCAACGATAATCCCGCAGATCAGGTATCCGAGAACGGGAGATAGTTTCAGGCGTTGAAAAAGGGGGACGAAGATTCCTGCGATCGCAAAGATAATCAGTAAGGGAATAAGGTTAGTGAACGAGTGTGCGTTTTGAGTAATATCTTCCATACAAAGATTGTAACCATATGGGCTTCAATATCAAGGATTTCATTGATTATTCGTAAATTTAAATGGACAGCGATCCTATAAATTGTCTAAAACAAGAACCATGAGTGTCTATCAAAAAGAAAAATACGTCTCATGGGACGAGGTGCAAATTCTTTGCCGCATGTTGGCGGCTCGTATCCATCACGACAGGCCGGATTTAATCCGTATTTTGGCGATTACACGCGGCGGACTTTTCCCTGCGGGAATTCTGGCACGCGAACTGAATATCAAGTTAATTGAAACCGTCGGTATGGAATCTTATAACGGGATGGAGCAGGGGAACGATGTTCAGGTGTTAAAAGAATTTAACCAGAGATTTTCCCACAATGTTTTGGTGGTTGATGATTTGGCTGATACTGGTCGTACCCTGAAAGAATTGAAAAAAAGTCTGGTGAAGCCCGTTGTTGTCACATTGTTCGCAAAACCTGAAGGGTTGTCCATGGTCGATTATTATGCCGAAGAAGTGCCGCAGGATACATGGGTTAGATTTCCGTGGGATACAGCTCGCGCTTATGTTCCTCCGTTGGTGTCATAAAAAAAACAGCTCTTTGTTCTCTCTGGGTTCTCTCTGGTGGATTTTAACTGAACAAAAATTCTGTTGCATATTTGTCGTAAGTTGGTAAGAAGGGCTGTCTTTTTATTTTTTGAGAGCTATTGAGTATGGAAATTCTTCTTTCTTTTAAAAACACTGCTGAATTGAAAATTACGGCAGAAGTCATTCTCGAGAGTCTTTTTGAAGGAACTCATAGAAAATTTAACAATGCGGCAGAGCATGCGTGCTTTATAGTTGATCTGAATGAGGGGCAAGTTCAAACACTAAAGGAAAAGGTCGCTAAAGCGAACGCAGATCTCCACAAAAATGAGGGGAAAGAGCCAACTAGAAGCTTCTCTGTCTTTACAGGCGTTCCTATTTTAAATGATGTTTTTAGCGCAATGCCTGCATAAGACAGGATTTTGCATTCATTTTTTCATATATTTTGCCCTCAAAGCACTTTTCATTCATTGCGGACTGAAAATATGTTTGACAATTCCCCACGAATCCTTATATTGCCGCCATTCCTGAGAAGTTCCCACGGTGGGGACGTTGAATTTCCTTCTTTAGAAGGTCATAACAATCCGCAAGGTAATCGGGACAACAACAATAATAAATGGAGTTAAAGATGGCTGGTAAGCGTCTTGAAAGTAAACATAAAATTGATCGCCGCCTTGGTTGTAACCTTTGGGGTCGCGCAAAATCCCCATATAACACTCGTCAAACTGGCCCAGGCCAACACGGTGCTAACCGCGGCAAACCAACAGACTACGGTCTGCAATTGCGCGCTAAACAAAAATTAAAAGGCTACTATGGTGGTATCGGCGAGAAACAATTCCGCAAATATTACTTCGAAGCCATTCGTATGTCCGGTGACTCTTCACAAAACTTGGTTGGTTTGTTGGAAAGCCGTTTGGATGCAGTTGTATACCGCGCCAAATTTGCTCCGACTGTTTTCGCAACCCGTCAGTTGGTGTCCCATGGACATTTCAAAGTAAACGGCAAACGCGTGAACATTCCTTCTTACCAAGTTAAAGAAGGTGACGTCATCGAAGTTCGTGAAAAATCACGCACTGTTGCAATTATCATGGCTGCTCGTGAATCTGCTGAACGCGATACACCTGAATTCTTGTCCATGGAAGACAACGGTTTCAAAGCAACTTTCGTTCGTACACCAAAACTGGAAGACATTCCTTACCCAGTCGCGATGGAACCGAACCTTGTGGTCGAGTTTTACTCACGTTAGTTGTTATACGATATTCAAAAAAGCCGTTGGAATTTTCCAGCGGCTTTTTTTATTGTGTTGGAAAATTTTTTCACCACCAAGACACTAAGGACACTAAGACCACTAAGTTCTCCCTTATCGTCATTCCGGCGAAAGCCGGAATCTAGCTTTCTTAAATGTGATATAGGAAGAGAGATTCCGGCTTTCGCCGGAATGACGGGGGACGGGGGGAGAAGAACTTTGTGATTCTTCGCGTCCTTTTTGGCTTTGTGGTGAAGGGGGCTGTGTTTGGTGCGTGGGGCTTTCCCTCACCCAACCCTCTCCCGAGGGGAGAGGGCTTAGAGGGGTGGGTTATTTTTTGAAATTTTTGGTCATTTGTTTCATTAGGCCGAATGGATCAAACGGATTGAAATCGGAGTCCTGTTGCGGGAATTTGAAGGCGGAGTTTTTCATCATTTCGGACATCATCATTGGATAGGCCTTGATGGCGGAGTCAATAAATTGCTGACGAACCTCTGCTGGGAATCCTGCAATAAATTGGCCGAATTCTTCTGGTTCTATTTCGACTGTAAATTTCATTTTATTTTCCTCGTTCTATCCGTCTTTTCTATCATGGCTGTTTAAAAGTGTCGTGATAATTCCGTGCAGAGTGTTAATTTCCTGATCGGTCGGGTGGGCACGGGAGAAGAGGGAGCGGATGTTGCGGGAGATGATGTCTTTCATCTCTGCCACGCGGTAAAACCCCCCTGTTTGAAGTTCATTATCCAAACGGTCAAAGAAACCGTTGAATAATTCGGCGGGGGCGGGGTTGCTTTTGCCCAAGGGTACGGCGATTTCAGGGGCGTTAAACGTGCCTTGTGACCATTCGTAGGACACCAGCAGCACGGATTGCCCCAAATTCAGGGATGAAAAATCGGGGTTCAGCGGAATGGTGATGAGTTTATGCGCCATCATGACTTCGTCATTAGTAAGGCCGGAGCGTTCCGCGCCGAACAGAATGGCAATTTTCTGGCCTTCTGTAATGTCTTGGTGCATGGCGACACCCGCACTTCGTGCCGTCATCACGGGTTTGACCAGATCGCGGGCGCGGGCGGTGGTGGCGTAAATAGTGTGGCAGTCGGCAATCGCGTCTTCAAGGCTTGCGAAGACCTGAACAGGGGGCATGACTTCTAATGCCCCTGCAGACATGGCGTCTGCCCGTTCGCTCGGCCAGCCGTCGCGGGGATTGACCAGACGGAGATTCGTCAGCCCGCAATTGAGCATCGCCCGCGCCGTTGCGCCGATATTTTCACCCATTTGCGGGTTGACCAGAATGATAATTGGTTGCGTGATTTGTTGCGTCATGGAAAAAAGCTTTGCCGTATAATCTATTGAAACACAAGAAAAAATGAGGTTGCGCATTGCATTTTCATAACCAAATTTGACAAATGCGAAAGTTAAGGATATATTAAGACCATAAGCGTTCACACTTTGTTAAGGATTTAGTCAATGGAAGCCACAAATATGGATTACTTGCACCAACCCCCGTCCCAACAAAATAACGGCAAACAAGATAATGGCAATGGTTTTGACATTGTCACAGCTTTTTCCCAATTAGAAACATCCCGCAAAATGACCCTGTTCGACCAATTGATGGTTGGGCGAGCCAATGCGTATCGAAATACCCTGAAATCCATTTGGCCTGAATCCAATGACCATGATGCCCGTAAGTTGGAAATCATCCTCCGCGCACGTCTTGATCGACTTAAAAAATTCTCCTGATTATTCGTCGTAAGGAAAGATAGCGATTACTTTTATCCCGACAGAATGTCGGGATTTTTCTTGCTCTTTGGGTTGAGATTGGAGCGGGAGAAGGCTAGACTGCCCTTATGTCCCATGATTCTTCACTTGCTTATAATTACTGCGCTTTGCCACTGGCTGCTTATGCTTGCCGTCCCGATTTGTCGAGGGGGCGCATTGTGGTTGAAGACGAGAGTAAACACCGCACCGCATTCCAACGTGATAAAGACCGCATTATTCACACATCGGCCTTTCGCCGTTTGAAATATAAGACACAGGTCTTTGTGTATCACGAAGGCGACCATTACCGCACGCGGTTAAGTCATACGATTGAGGTCGCACAGATTGCCCGCACCATTGCGCGGGCGTTGATGGTGAATGAGGATTTATCCGAAGCCGTGGCACTCGCGCATGATTTGGGGCATACACCGTTCGCCCATATGGGCGAAGATGCCCTGAAAGATTGTATGAAAGATTTGGGAGGGTTTTATCACAACGACCAATCATTGCGTATCCTCACCACACTGGAACATAAATATCCGTTATGGTCTGGCCTTAACCTGACTTGGGAAACTTTGGAAGGTGTTGCAAAACATAACGGGCCTGTCCTTCAGAAAGGGCAAAAACCAACGCGCGATATTCTGCCTGTTGCGTTGTTCGAGTTGTCCCAGAAAATGGATATGGAACTGGATAAATATGCGTCGATGGAGGCGCAGGCCGCAGCGATTGCAGATGACATTGCCTATAACAACCATGATGTTGAAGATGGTTTGAGGGCGGGGTTCTTTACATTGGACGAAATCGAACAACTGACTTTGTTTAAAGAACCATTGGAAAAAATTCGCAAAACCTATCCGAATATTACCCCCACCATATTGGTCGCCGAAATGGTGCGCGGGATGATTGGCAAGATGGTTGAAGATGTGTTGGATACCAGTATTGAAAATATCAAACGCATTAATCCGCAATCACCCAAAGATGTCGCGAATGCGGGGGAGCAGATTGTGCGCTTTTCACCGCAGATGGAGGCGAATGTCACCGAACTCCGCAAATTCCTGTTTGACCGCATGTATCGTCATTACACGGTTGAGCGTATTCGTTTGAAGGTGGAACGGATTCTCCCTGATTTATTCAATGCGTTTTTCAGTCAGTATCGTTTACTGCCCGACCATTGGCAACGGCGCGTGGAAGCGGCGGGCGGCGTTGATGATAAAATGGCACGCGCGCGCATGGTGTGTGATTATGTGGCGGGCATGACCGACAGGTTTGCGATCCGCGAACATGAACGCATGTTCGACCTATATTGGGATTTAAAATAAAAAAAGAAACGTCTGAAAGGAAAATAAAATGGCAAGAAATAGTGGTGATTTTGATGATGATGAAGGTTTCTTTGAAAGCCTGATGAAACGCAAAGACAGTGTGCCGATGCCCGATTCAATGGCAAAAATGTTTAAAGTGATTATCGGTGGTGGCGTTTTGTTGGTCGTTGCCTTGATCGCGTGGGCAGTATGGCCGAGTGGGAATAAAACGTCCGATGAAAACGTGCCGATTGTGCGCGCTGAATCCGGCGATTATAAGGTTGAGCCGGATGACAAAGGCGGCATGATTATCCCAAATAAAGACAGCACCATTTTCGAGACAATGGACCATGACGCGCAACCAGAGAAAAAAGTTGAAAGCCTTCTGGAAGATTCCGAACAGCCGATGAAAAAGGAAGAAGCCTTTGTTGAAGGGGATGCAGTTATCCCTGAAGAAAAGCAGGATGATCCGATTATTGTTCGCGCGGGTGAGGTGGAAAAGGTCGTTGAAGATGTGAAGCCTGAAACAAAACCAGATGTTAAAGCGGCAGAGGTAACACCTGTTATAAAAGAAGTTGCAAAGGAGGTTGTGAAAGCTCCAGCTAAGAAAATCAACATCATTGATGCGTTGAAAGAAGAAGCAGGCACGAAAAAACCTGAAACTGCAAAGGCAGCAAAAGGAAATGTTTACATCCAATTGGCCTCTGTGAAATCTGAAGCCGATGCAAAAACAAAATGGGCAAGTTTGAAATCTAAATATGCTTCATTGTCGTCTTTGTCACTCAAAGTCCAAAAAGCTGATTTAGGCGCGAAAGGAACTTTTTATCGCGTTCAAGCGGGGCCAACATCCGCAGACAATGCGACAAGCATCTGTGCCAAGATTAAAGCTGCTAAGGGCGATTGTATTATTGCGAAGTAGTATTTTTTATAGCGTCATTGTGAGGAATGAAATGACGAAGCAATCCAGAATGTCGATCGTCATCTAAATCCTGGATTGCCACGTCGCTAACGCTCCTCGCAATGACGGAAGATTTTTTGAGCGGATTTTAAGTATGTCAGATTTGCCTTTACCATTGGCTTGTGTTTTTTCCGTTGAAGGGGAGACGTTGACCTATGGTGAGAAGTCGTTGTTTTCGGCGGCGCAGCCGTTTGGGTTTATTTTGTTTGGGCGGAATTGCGTATCGCCTCAACAAATTAAAAAACTGACCGATCAATTGCGGACTGCTGTCGGATGGAATTGCCCAATTATGATTGATCAGGAAGGCGGGCGGGTTGCTCGGTTACGCGAGCCGCACTGGCCTGAATTTCCTGCGGCAAAAATTTTTGGCGATCAGATTGCCAGTGGGGCGGGAGGAAAAGACCTTTACCGCGATATGACGGCAATGGCGAAAATGCTGAAAGATATCGGCATTGATGCAAATTGCGCCCCTGTGTGTGATGTGTTGTTTCCCGAAACGCATCAGGTGATCGGGGATCGTGCTTATTCATCCGACCCTGAAATTGTAGCAACGGCGGCGTTGTCCACCTGTCAGGCGTTTCTGGATATGGGTGTGCAGCCGATCATGAAACATTTACCCGGACATGGGCGTGCAACGGCGGACAGTCATGTGCATTTGCCGGTGGTGGAGGCAAGCTTTGATGACCTCCGGAAAACCGATTTTTTGCCGTTTTCCAGACTGTCCAGAACATCGCTTGCGCCTAAAATCTGGGGGATGGTCGCGCATATTATTTACAGCCAGATTGACCCTGAATTACCGTCCACCCTGTCTAAAACCATTATAGATGACATAATCCGTAAAGAAATCGGGTTTGACGGCCTGTTATTCTCGGATGATCTGGACATGAAAGCCCTCGAAAAGTATGGGACAATTCCAGAAAGAGCCAATCTTTCCTTGCAAGCCGGTTGCGATATTGCTTTATATTGTTGGGCTAAACTAGACGTGATGGAACAACTGGCAGCAAGTCTGCCCCCATTGTCCGCCAAAGGGTGGATGCGATGGGAAAAGTCGCTTTTAGTGGGCAAATAAAACTATCGTCATTGCCCGATTTATTCGGGCAATCCATGGATACCCCGAACAAGTCGGGGTATGACAGAATAGAGATTGATTGAAATGACTGAAAACGCACAAAATTTTGTTGAGGATCCTGCGCCGGTTTCTGCTGTGGTGGAGGAGGCGACTTCGACTGAATTGTTATTGCTGAAACTGGATCAATTCGAAGGACCGCTCGACGTGTTGCTTCAACTGGCGCGTGACCAGAAAATTGATCTGACGCAAATTTCAATTCTCCAACTCGCGCGGCAATATCTGGCATTTATTGATCAGGCACAGAAATTATCGCTTGATGTGGCTGCCGAATATCTGGTGATGGCGGCTTGGCTTGCCTATCTGAAATCACGTTTGTTGCTTCCGCGCGAAGAAAAGAACGAGGATGAGCCGTCTGCCGAAATGATGGCCGAAGCCTTGTCATTCCAGTTGTTACGTCTCGAAGCTTTCCAAGCGGTTGCCAAAAAAATGAAAGGCAAAATGCTTCATCAATTGACCGTGTATGGTCGGGGTGAGCGTGAGAAATTTGTGGCGGCAACTCCCGATAAATATGCGGTTGATTTGTACCAGTTGTTAAAAGCCTATGGCGATATTACCCAACGCCAAACCAGTAGCCATTATAAACCACTGACTTTCCCCGTGATGTCGATGGAAGATGCGATGGCGCGGATGGTCAAGATGCTCGGGCGGTTGCCGAAGGCAGGCGTTGCGTCCGTTTGGGCAACACTCACCAGTTTTGTGCCTGAGGCGATTAAAGACCCGCTATTTGCACGGTCATCCATTGCATCACTCCTGACCTCTGCGTTGGAACTTGCGAAGCAGGGCAAGGTTGAAATCCGTCAGGACGACACATTCCGCCCGATTTATTTGCGCGCCGTTGATCGCGACCCCGTTACAGATGAAAAACCTAATCAAGTAGAAACAGAAGAAAAAGAAAATGTCACAGTCAATTGAATCTGAAATTCCTGAAGACGAAGTAGAAGGCGCTGAAGCAGAGGAAGTCATGGACGATGCTCCCGCGGATGATGTCGCGGTTGAGCCGTTGCCTGTTGTGGCGCTTGATGATCCTGCTGAACAAAAGCGGTTGATTGAGGCGTTGTTGTTTGCGTCACCTGAACCGATTGCCCTGAAAGCTATTCAAAGCCGCTTGCCTGCGACGGCGGATGTCGGGTTTATTCTGACGGAACTTCAGGAGGAATATTCAAAACGCGGGGTCAACCTTGTGCGTCTTGAGGATGCTTGGGCGTTCCGGACGGCGGCGGATGTCGGGCCTTATCTGGCACTGACCAAAAAAGAAGAGAAAAAATTATCGCGTGCGGTTCTGGAAACATTGGCGGTCATTGCGTATCACCAACCTGTCACCCGTGCCGAAGTTGAAAACATCCGTGGTGTTGCCACCAATAAAGGGACGCTCGATGTATTGCTCGAGGCAGGATGGATTAAACCGGGTCGCCGCAGAGAAACTCCGGGGCGTCCGGTCACTTGGATCACGACCAATGCGTTCCTTGATGAATTTGGTATTTCGCTCCTCACTGACCTTCCGGGGCTGCAAGAGTTGAAAGCGTCGGGCTTACTTGACACACGTCCGGCAATTGAAAATATTGTGGGTGCCGACCTCTTTGCAAATGGCGATAGCGCCTTACCTGAAGGTGAAGAAAAAGACGAAGCAACCGGAGAATTCGATCAGGAAACAGACGCCGTTGAGGAAGAAGTTCTGGAAGATGTTGTTTTGGAAGCTACAGAAGAAATGGACGATGAAATTTCTGAAGAACATTCAGAAGATGAAACCATAGAAGAAAAGGAAAGCGCATAATGTCATTAGCACACTGGGCGATTGTTGCGATTGTTGTTTTTTTACTGTTCGGTGCTGGGAAGCTCCCACGCCTCATGGGCGATGTTGCCGAAGGAATTAAAGCCTTTAAAAAGGGCATGAAGGAAGACGAGCCATCAAAACAAATTGAAGACAAAAAAGAATAGTTCAGGGGGATAGATAACCCTGATGCTGGACTTTGCATGGTCTGAATTTTTGGTGGTGATTATTGTGGCCGTGATTGTGATTGGCCCCAAGCAGTTGCCTGAAGTCTTATACGGTTTGGGTCGCGTTGCCCGCCGTTTGCAATATATGAAATTTGCTCTGTCCAAACAGTTCGAAGATTTCATGGAACAAGCCGACCTCAACGAAATCCGCAATTTCAAAAAGATGACATTCGACGGCGCACTGCATAATGGTGTTGAGGAGGATGAAATTGCCGAAGAACAAAAATTGGCTGAGGCCTCTGCCCCTCATCCTAGCCATCCTCCTCTGGTGAAAAATGACTGATACCCATCCCAAACAACATTTACTCGAACATGTTACCGAACTGCGCAATCGTTTGTTGTGGGCGGTTGGGGCGTTGGTGATCGGGACGATGATTTCTTATCATTTTTCTAAAGACATCTATGGTTTCCTTGTAAAGCCTTTGGCGGATGCGATGGGTGAGGGGGCAAATCAACGGATGATTTACACCGACCTGACCGAGGCATTTTTTACGTATCTGAAAGTATCCATGTTTGCAGGCGGGTTTTTTACCTTTCCGTTTTTGATTTTGCAAATTTGGTTATTTGTATCGCCGGGGTTGTTCCCGAAAGAGCGTAAAGCGGTTATTCCGTTTCTTGTTGCATCGCCCACCTTGTTTATTCTTGGGGGCGCGCTTGTATATTATTTGGTTTTGCCGCTGGCGTGGAAATTCTTTCTGGGTTTTCAAAGCTCCGCCGATGAAACCGTTTTGCCGATTATGTTAGAGGCCAAAGTGGGGGATTACCTCAATCTGGTTATGGTGTTGATTTTTGCATTCGGAATTTGTTTCCAATTGCCTGTCGTTCTGGCCTTTATGGCCAAGGCAAAACTGATTACCGCAAAGACCCTTGTATCCAAACGCCGTTATGCCATAGTAGGGATATTCGTGGTGGCGGCAATTTTAACGCCGCCTGATGTGATAAGCCAATTCTCTCTTGCTGTGCCGCTTCTGGCACTTTATGAAATTTCAATTCTTCTGGTTCGGTATATAAATCCTGATGTCTCCCCTGATGAACCCTACACCATCTGACCGTTATCATTCTCTTTTGAAGAAGGGCGTGATTGATCCTGATCCGATGCAGGAGGCGGCTTCGTCTGTTTTAAATCGCCTTTATCATGACGTTTTGAATTATGAAGAGCAACGCAAGGGGTGGAAATATAAAGTTCTGTTGAAGGTCGCAAAAAAGATGCCGCCGCGTGGTGTGTATCTCCATGGCCCTGTCGGACGCGGCAAGTCGATGATGATGGATATTTTCTACGACTCTATTCCATTGGGCATTAAAAAACGTCGTGTGCATTTTCACCAATTTATGATCGAGGTGCATGACTATATCCATTCCCGCCAAAGCGATGGCGTGTTGGAGGATATGGATGCCGCATTGCCATCACTGGCCTTGGTGATTTCCAACCGTTCGCGCGTCTTATGTTTTGATGAGTTTCATGTGACAGATGTGGCGGATGCGATGTTGTTGTCACGGTTATTTACCGCCATGTTTGATCAAGGTATTACCGTTGTGATTACCAGTAACTGGCCGCCCGATGATTTATATAAAGGCGGATTGCAACGCGAGCGTTTCTTGCCGTTTATCAAATTGGTCAAGGAACGCATGGAGGTGGTCGCGGTTGAAAGCCCCACGGATTACCGCGCCCGTAAATTAAAAGAAATGTCGGTTTATTTCTCCCCCCTCAATGCCGAAAGCCAAAAGCGCGCCGATGATTTGTTCCTGAACCTTGCCGAAGGCCAAGAGGGCGGGCAAGATTTGGTGAGTGTTAAAGGCCGCACCATTCAAGTACCGATTGCCGCAAAAGGCGTTGCTCGTTTTAGTTTTTCACAACTGTGTGAACGTCCATTGGGTGCAGAAGATTATCTGGCATTGGCCAAGCGGTATCATACTGTCTTTTTGGAAAATATCCCCGTCCTTGGATATGACCGTCGTAATGAGGCCAAGAGGTTGATGACCTTGGTTGATGTTTTATATGATAACCATCGCAATTTAGTGATTACCGCAGAAGACACGCCGCATAAAATTTATACTGGGCATGACCATGCGTTTGAATTCCAGCGGACGATTTCCCGTCTCTTGGAAATGCAGGGTGAGGCTTATTTGAATCGGAAATAGTGGCAAAATACTTTTATCTGCTGGATTGGGATGAGTTATAGAATTTTGTTCTATAACTCATTTTTTATAGTATGATGAGTGATAGAAAAGGGATTTATACAGAGCAATGGGATTTTTTTCTAAAATATTCGGCAAGAAAAGTAAGGCTGAAATTTATGAGGCCGAAAAAAATATTGCCCTGTCCGATAATGTCAAAGACCGATTGAAGGTCGCCAAAAATCCCAAGACCCATCAAGAGATTTTATTTTATATGGCACAAACAGATGGTAGTGCCGAAGTCCGTTTGGCGGTTGCGGGGAATAAAGCCACGCCCGTACAGGCCAGCGGTGTTTTATCCAAAGACAAAAGCGAAGATGTACGCTTGGCGCTTGCCGGACGGTTGGCGGCATTACTGCCTGATTTATCAAGTGATAAGCAGGGGCAGCTTTATAAATTCGCGGTTGATGCTCTAGGGAATTTAGCGTTGGATGAAGTGTTGAAGGTGCGGGTTGCGCTATCATCTGCCCTGAAAGAATGTGCCGATACGCCGCCAAGTGTTGCGGGGCAATTGGCGCGGGACGTGGAACGCGAAGTGTCTGAGCCGATTTTACGGTTTTGTATTGCTCTCTCAGATGATGATTTGCTGGATATTTTAAAATCTCACCCTGCGTCATGGGCGGTACAGGCCGTGGCATCACGTCCGCGCATTGCCGCCCCTGTATCACAGGCGGTTATTGATACGAACGATGTTGCCGCCGGACAAATATTGATGGAAAACAAAGGCGCGGATATTTCGCTTGAGACACTGAAAGACATTGTCGAAAAATCAAAACAATATCCGGAATGGCAAAAACCGATTGCGATGAAAAAATCATTGCCGCCAGAATTGGTGCGTGAATTAGCTGGGTTTGTCGATTTATCTGTCCGCAACATATTGATGGAACGAACCGATTTCGATGCGGAATTGATGGACGACGTATCGTCCACCGTTCAACGCCGCATGGATTATATGGATCAAGCGGATAACGAAACATTGGAGCAACGCGCCCTTAGATTATACAAAACCGGAAAATTAAATGACGAAGTTTTTGGCGATGCCTTGTCGATGCGCGATAAAGATTTTGTGAGTGTAGGGTTGGCTGTTTTGCTAAAAACCAATAAAGCCAATATTGATAAAATATTTGCGATGGGGGCGGCAAAGCCTGTTGTGGCCATTTGTTGGAAGGCGGGGTTGTCGATGCGGTTTGCGCTACGTCTGCAACAAGACATGGCAAAGGTTCCGCACACGGAATTGATTTATCCACGCGGCGGAACAGATTATCCTTTATCCGAGGCCGACTTAAAATGGCAGTTGGAGTTTTTGGGGCTTTCGTGATTTCGGAAAATATGTTCACGGGATATTTACCTTTGACGGGTTAAAATCCAATGTTACTATTCTGTGACGCGTAAATCTTACTATCTATGGAGCCTTATACATGACTTCCCAATATTTTGAGTCAATTCAACTGATCGAACGACTGCACCGCTATTTCCTTGATGTTGTGAAAACAGAGTTGGATAGAAAAGGCTTGCAAGACATCAACAACGTTCAGGCCATGATTTTGCACAATATTGGTCGTGATGAAATGACCGTAGGCGAGTTGACATTGCGTGGATACTACCTCGGGTCAAACGTGTCTTATAACGTCAAGAAGATGACCGAGAATGGTTATATTACGCAGGAGCGTTCTGTCCATGACAAGCGTTCCATTCGTGTGAAGTTGACCGCCAAAGGAACAGACCTTTGCAAAACTCTTGATGAAATGTTTGTTAAGCATGAAGATAAATTGAAATCAATCGGCATCGAAAATCCTGATCTGGTTGACCTGAACCACACCATGAAACAACTGGAACGCTTCTGGGCAAGCCAGACATCCTTTACAGGATTGGCAAGTCTTGACGACTCTGATTTCTAATCGCGAAGTTTTCATCGAATTTCACACCATCGGACAATTCGTAAAAGTCACGGCCATGGACACAGCGACCATGACCGAGATTTCTATTCAGGGCAGTGCGTCATCCAGCGAGACCACATTAAAAACAGCCGCACTAAGGCGGCTGGAATATGTTCTTAAAAAGAATGGTGTGATCGAGTAGTTAGGCCGCTTGTTTCAACAAGCGGGCTTTTGCTTTTTCAGAGCCAATCAGAGGCAGTAAATCGCGGAGTTCTGGGCCGTGATCCATTCCTGTCAAAGCCTGACGCAGGGGCATGAATAACTCTTTACCCTTAAGTCCTGTTGCGGTTTTGATGGCGTCTGTCCAGCTTTTCCATGTTGTGGAATCCCATGGGGCGGGGGGCATAAACTCAATTGCTTTTGCGGCGAATGCATCATCGGCAACAATCGGGGTTACTGGGCCATTGGCAACGACCCACCATTCTTTGATGTCTTTGATGGTTTCCAAATTCGGGCGCACGATGTTCCAGAATTCTTCGGTGACTTCTTCAAGCCCGATTTGTGCCAAGCGAACTTTTGCGCGTTCGAAATCAAGGCCGTGCAAGATTTTAGAATTGAGGCGTAAAAATTCATCAGGATCCATTTTCGGTGAACCGCGTCCGAATTTTGACATGTCAAAATTTTCGATCAGCGGGGCAAAGCTGTCATAGGCCTCAATCGGATCAGAGCTTCCGAGGCGTGCGAGGAGGGATGGAATGGCCATCGGCTCAATACCAACGTCATCGCGTAATTCCAGGACACCTAAGGCGCCTTCACGTTTGGATAATTTTGCGCCTTCTGCACTTGATACCAATGGTAAGTGTGCGAAAGTAGGCATGGTTGCTCCCATCGCTTCAAACATCTGGGTTTGTGCGGCAGTGTTGGAGACGTGGTCTTCGCCGCGGACGATGTGCGTGATGCCGAAATCCGCGTCATCAATGACCGAGCAAAGATTGAAAAGAGGGTTGCCGTCTTCGCGGATCAAAACAGGGTCGGACATATCCTTGCCTTCGAAATGGACTGCGCCACGGATTAAATCATTCCATTCAATCGGGGCATCATTCATCAGGAAGCGCCAGTGCGGTTTGCGGCCTTCGGCTTCAAATTTTGCTTTTTGTTCGGCGGTGAGTTTTAATCCTGCGCGGTCATAAATTGGCGGCATGCCTTGTGATAATTGGGATTTGCGTTTCAACGCCAATTCTTCGGGTGTTTCGTAACAGGCGTATAAACGTCCAGCCTTTTTCAACTGTTCAATCACTTCGTTATATCTGCCGAGGCGTTTGCTTTGGTGCGCAACTTCGTCCCATTTCATGCCGAGCCATGTCAGGCTTTCATAAATTGCGGCTTCATATTCTGGTTTCGAGCGTTCGGTATCCGTGTCGTCAATACGAAGCAAGAAATACCCGTCATTGCTCTGGGCAAACAACCAAGCAATCAATGCGGTGCGGACGTTACCAATGTGTAACATACCGGTCGGGGAAGGGGCGAAACGTGTGCGAACTTTTTGTTTTGTATTTGTCATGATGATTATGTTTAGCGGATTTTCAGGGTTTTGGCAATTTCAATAGTGGGGCTTCATCAGAAAAAACCCCGCGAATTGCGGGGCTTTTTAATTAGATATCGAGAATAAGACGTTGTGGATCTTCCAGTGCTTCCTTGATACGCACAAGGAAGGTCACAGCTTCGCGACCATCGATGATGCGGTGGTCGTAGGAGAGAGCCAGATACATCATCGGACGAGCTTTGATGTCACCGTTTGGCATGACCATCGCGCGTTGTTGGATTTTGTGCATTCCGAGGATGGCCGATTGTGGTGGGTTGATGATCGGGGTGGACATCAGTGAACCGAATGTTCCGCCGTTGGTGATGGTGAATGTTCCGCCCATCATTTCTTCAACTGTCAATTTTCCGTCTTTAGCACGGACGCCCAAGCTACCGATATTTTTCTCAATCTCGGCCATGGATTTGATGTCACAGTCTTTTACGACCGGCACAACCAAACCTTGTGGTGTGCTGACGGCCACGGAAATATCATAGTAATTTTTATAGATGATTTCATCGCCTGAAATTTCTGCGTTCACCGCAGGAAGTTCACGGAGGGCATTGACTGCGGCCTTCACAAAGAAGGACATGAAGCCAAGTTTCACGCCGTGTTTTTTCTCGAACACATCTTTATACAGATTACGCATTTCCATGACGGCAGTCATGTCCACTTCGTTGAAAGTAGTGAGCATCGCCGCAGTGTTTTGTGCTTCTTTCAAGCGTTGTGCAATTTTTTGACGAAGGCGTGACATTTTCACTTTTTCTTCGCGTGGGCCGGCGGCGCGGGCAGGGCCGGCAACAACTGGTGCAGCAGGGGCAGCTTTCGGTGCTTCCATATGGTTGATGACATCGCCTTTGGTCACACGACCATCTTTGCCAGTGCCAGTCACATCAGCAGGATTGATGTTGTTATCAGCAGTGATTTTTTGAACGGATGGTGCCAATTTTTCCGCAGGTGCAGGAGTAGGTGCGGCAACAGGCGCAGGAGCAGCAGGTGCAGCAGCTTTCGGTGCAGGCGCAGCGCCAGACCCAGCAGCGATTTCGCCGAGGATTTCACCGACCTTCACAGACGCCCCAACATTTTGAGCAATTTTCACAATCACGCCAGCGGCAGGAGAATTGACTTCAAGGGTTACTTTATCAGTTTCTAATTCCACGATAGGCTCATCCACGCTGACGGCGTCGCCTTCTTTTTTCAACCATTTTGCAACGGTTGCTTCACTGACTGACTCACCAAGGGCTGGGACGAGAATTTGGGACATGGTTTTTGTATCCTGAATCTAAAGGTTTATTGTGCCTAGAAGATCGGACTTTTTTCCCTAAAGGTCAAGGGGATAGGTGTTAAAAATGGTAAAAATTTATGCGGGGATAGGGGCAGGGTCGGAGGTTGGGGCAGATGTTGGCGATTTGGCCTTTTCAGCCTTTCTTAACGCGTGAGCTTCCCGTGCTTTGGTGGCTTTTTTAATGTCGTCTGCGAGTTCTTGTTGTGTCATTTTGATTATGTCACATGGGCGGAGGATGTCAAAATGCTGGCGGTACGCCCCATTTAGCCCGTCATCTTTGAACAGGTAAGGGTGTGCAATTGCAAAGAATTCATCACCCTCTTTAATGGATGCAAATATGGCTGGGTCTTTAATGTGGACATAGGGAACAACCGCAACTTCCGGAAGCGCCAGACGGGCAGGGGTATTCGACTTTCTGAAAGGATTTTCGACCATAAATTTGGGCAGATCAATTCTCATCCGCCTATCTTTGCCCTGTTCCATATATTTTGGTGCATGCTCGACTTTAAAATGAAGGAGGACAGGATACTTGATATCCAGTTGTTCCGTATGAAGAAGCGCTGCAAAACGGTCAAACTGTCCATCGCGGGCCATCAAAAATTTTGTGGGCAGGCCAGCGTTCTCGCGTGATGCTTGCATATCATCATCTGACCGGAGCATGGATTTTTGGCCTGCACGCACAATCATGTTTGATATTTTGACGGCGACACCATTATTGATAACCCATGTATCCTGTAGCTTCTGAGGAGTGAGAGTCTTTATCACTCTTATAAAATCTTTCACGCTTGTGATGGGATTTAAACGTGGGCGGTCTTTGAAATCGGCATTCCCGATTGAATCAAAATCATGATTATTTTTTGTATATGTTATTGCCTTCAACCAAGTGGGAATAAGGCTTAATGATTTTTGCGGGATATAGGCGGCGGCTTTATTAAAGACAGATTTATAAGGGGGGCGTTTTGTAAGATTAGAGGCATTCATGTAAACATAAGGGGCTTTTTCGTGGTCTATCACTCTGTCTTGTGAGGGATATTCCAAAGCCATAATGCCAACCTCGCAAAACAAGTCATGATCTTCGCCAGCATTGCGCGCAAAATGATCTCTTCTGGTTTTTTTATCTCCTGCGGTTGGTCGCTCAGGTTTAAAATGAAGATTGGGTTTTTCACATTTTGGGCAGGTGAGGTGGCCTTTATGTTTTTCGGGATCATAAAACTCGACAATTCCATCCTCGTCCACACGACCAGAGGCATTGGGAATTACAAAATGCCCTGTCACTCTATCGAGTGCATAGGGGTTTAAAACGTCGCCTTTTTCTTTTTTCCGAGCCATGGGGAGGTTTTTATCACAAGATAAAAGTATTATGCAAATAATTTGTGAGATTTGTTCGAAAAATCTTATTTAATGACGTCCACCACATCCGGCATGGCCTTGCTGTAGAGCCAGCCTTGGCCTTTGTCGACTCCGATGGATTCTAGGTAGTCGGCTTGGGCTTGGGTTTCGATCATTTCGGCGACGACGTAAACGTCCATTTCGTGGCACATTTTGGTGATGTTTTTGACCATGGTGGCGTCGCGCGGCTTTTCCATGATGGTTTTGATGTAGGAACCGTCGATTTTAATGCCATCGACCTCTAATTTCTGGAGATATTGGAAGGAGGCGGCGCCAGCCCCGAAATCGTCCAGACAAACGGAGTAACCTGTTTTTCTGAGTTGTTGGATAAACTGGTTTACTTTTTCAAGATCTTTAATCTCGCTCGATTCCGTGAGTTCGAAAATAATATGTTGGGACTCTTTCGGATATTCTTTGAGAGTCGATAAAAGTTTATCGAGGAAAATATCGTTCTGGATGGAGGCACCCGAAATATTGACGGCCAGTTGCCCGACTTGTTTGCTTTTATTCATATCGACATATTTAATCGTTTGCCTGCACACCGATAAATCAATGTCGGGCGAAATACCAACCTCTTCCCCCATCACAATCATGTCATAGGGGGATGTGTGGCTGTCGAAACGGATCAGCACTTCGTGGTGGGAAATCGTTTTATCAGTGAGCATCACAATCGGTTGAAAATGGATTTTGAATTCCTGATGTGAAATAATGCGTTTTAGATTCACAATCTTTTTTGCATTTTCCTGAAGGAAATTACCAAAGGCTTCTTTCAGATTATCCGGTGAACTATCGATGCCGGATTTTTCCATTTTATTCAGGGTGTACATGATCGCACGCGTTGTCTCCCGCGCGTTCAGGGCGTCTGGATCGGCTGTAATATCTCGTGTATTCAGGTCGAGCGGAATTTCAATGTTATAGCTTTTTGCGAGAGCTGCGATTTTTTCATGGAGGACGGCTTCGTCCGATGCCTGATCATTGAGCATCATATATTTTCCATCAC